>Ga0302046_10000042_pt1 | contig 125218 bp, 91 predicted proteins | sample RVTome_11_FD_200261 | JGI IMG/M metagenome (GOLD analysis project Ga0302046, IMG submission 200261) | Soil microbial communities from uranium-contaminated site in the Upper Colorado River Basin, Wyoming, United States - RVT147D111 (version 2) ... | reverse complement strand
CAACCACGAAACTCACGAAACTCACGAAAGGAAGAGGGCAACCACGAAACTCACGAAACTCACGAAAGGAAGAGGGCAACCACGAAACTCACGAAACTCACGAAAGGAAGTTGAACTTCGCTTTCGTGTATTTCGTGTATTTCGTGGTCCCCAGAATTCGTGGTCACGGGTGGCGGAGGCGGTAGAAGCGGATGGGGCCGTCGGGGATGAGGAAGACGCGGTAACGTCCTTGGATGATCAGTGGGGAAGCGGGCACGGTAGTCCAGGGCGCCTCGGCTTCGGGCGTCATCGCCTCTTGGAGCTGAAATCCAGCAACGTTGGTCGGCCAGTTCAATTGGAGGATTTCCCCTCCCCATTCGATGGCCAGGGTCGGGTGTTCGGAGATGTCGGGGCCGGGGACGATCAATTCGAGGTCGAAGCTGAGATCGGGGCTGGTGCCACTGCGTTGGTGAATTTCCACCGCCAGCAGGTTGGTCGCGGCCAGCAAGCCGGCGACGGGTATCATGGTCACTTCAAAGACCGCCTCATCGCCTCCGCCGATGGTGGTCTGGGCGAGCGTGTCGAAGCGGATGGTCCCCAGGAACGGAAGGTTGCTGCGGCGCACCTCGCGGCCGTTGAGATAGACCACCGCGCCGTCATCCCGCAGCAGACGCAGACGCAGTGTTTCCGGCGCGGACATGGTTGGGTGCCCGAACCAGGACCGGAAGTAGGTGGTGATGTGCTTGTTGTCCTCATCGGACCCGTAGCTGACGGTGGTGATCTCGTCTCCCTCCCCGTATCCCAACTGGGCGGAACCGACGGACCATGCCCAATCGTCATAGCCAGGCAGGACCCAGTTGGTCCCCAGGTCCAGGCCCTGGTCGTGGTATCGCCATTGGCTGCCGAGAGACACGAGTGTGACCCCGACGCTGAAGCGCACAGGCCCGGAGGTGAGTTGGATGCCACCGACCGTGAAGGCCTTGGTCGTGAGGGTGTAGTCGCCCATGCCCACGTTGGGCAGCACGTAGCTGTAGGGAGGAGTGTCACTGCTGCCCACCAGGCTGGAGCCGATGAAGTAATCCACACGTTCAATCGGATCGGCCGGACCGGCCCAGGCGTTCACACGCAGGGGCAGATTGGTTGGGCCCAGCACATGGGCACCCTGGGCGGGGGCAGCGATGGAAAGTCCGGGGGCGAGATTGGTCCGGCTCAAACCGCTCAGGTACAGCTCGAAACTCAGGTCCGTGCTGTCGGAGTCCTGTTGATGCACCTCGACCGCGAGCAGATTGATGCCCGGCACCAGGAGGGCGGGAGACAAGTCCTGCTGAAAGAAGGTCACCTCCTCGGTGCCTCCGACCGTTGCGATGGCCTCGGCCTGCGAAGGGATACGTCCCTCGGGGAGATTGCTCCGGAAGACCTCCTGGCCATTGAGATACACGAGCGCACCATCATCACGCAGCACGCCAAGCGTCAGTGTGGCCAGGCCACCGGGATCCGGAACATGGAAGGCGTGGCGGAAAAAAGTGGTGATGGGCTTGTTCTCCGGGTCCACCCCGAAGCTGGTTTCGGTAATCTCGTCCCCGTCTCCGTAGCCCATGTGGGCGGGGCCCGAGGGCCATTCCTCATCGTCGAACCCTGGCAACATCCAACCGGGTTCGGGATCCATGTTCGCATCCCAGTAACTCCAGACCGATCCCGCCGGCACCAGGGCTTGGTCCGCCACGGCCCCATCACGCTGGGCGAGGAAGTTGACATCGCGCAAGTCCAGGCCATCGATTCGCACGGGGTTGGCGAAGTTCGCCGGGGACAACAGGAAGCCTTCCCGTGCCGCCTGCACCTGATAGAACCCGTCGAGAAGACCGGGCAATGCATAGCGCCCGTCACTGTCCGTCAACGCGAAGGCAAAGAAGGCGGCCGCAACCCGGGCATCGGCCACGGGCACTCCATTCTCGTCCAGCACCCGGCCTTGGATGGCGGCCCCGGCGGGGGTCCCCACTTCGATCACATGGGAAGCGGACGCCTGGCCTCCCTTCATGTCCGTGACCGTGCAGCGAACGCGGTAGTAGCCGGCGCTGTTCCAGGCATGCGTCACGGTGGTGTCGCCCGCGTCGAACTGCTCATCTCCAAAGTCCCAATGAACCAGCAGCGTGTCCCCATTAAGGTCCTCGATGGCCGCCGTGAACTGGATCTCCTGTCCGGGAAGCACCTGGGTAGCCTGGGCAACCAGGGTCAGCGCAGGGGGGAGGTTCTCGGGGTAGGAACCCCGGTTCAGCACCACGTCCACCCAGGGCGCTGACGCGCCGCCTTGATCGAGCACCGTGAGGTGGATGCCGAAGAGCGGATCGGAGAACGTCTGTCCGACGAGCAGCGCGCCGTCGTTCCGTCCTTGTGGCGACCCCGGAGTGAGGTCCAGCAACTGGGTGCGTTGATTGCCGCCGTAGCCCCAGCGGAGTTGGACTCCGTGCTGCAACCACGGGTTCTCGGGAATGGCCTGACGGTATTCGATCCAGTAATTGGTCCCGTTGACCTGGGGCACCGGGAGGGCAAACCGCAGACCTCCGGGCGCTGGCATGTCGTGGGCATAGATCCGGTAGGTGCCACTGCTCAAGGCCGGAGCCACTTCCTCCTCGTCGAGCCAAAACAGGAGCCGTTTGTAGCGCGTGTTGAAGATCCGGCCCGCCCCGCCCGTGCCCATGGTGTCGAAGAGGTCGGCCGACTCGAGGCTCAGGCCAGGACCGGTGACGCTGGCGCCGGACGTTTCCCAGAAGTTGGCGTGGTTCAGTCCCAGATTGTGTCCGATCTCATGGCAGGCCACGCCGGTGGAATCGGTGTTGCGCAGCCAGGCACCCGGCGTGCCAATGAAGCCAAGCCCCGCCCAGGTAAATCCCGGCACGTTCCCCATCCAGATCATGTCAAAATCGTAGGCCCCGAGGTCATATCCGGCCTCAAACGCCTCGGCGCGCGCATCGGCCCGGAGCTGGCTGATGAGGTTGTTGGCTCCATACTGGGCAGCCGGGAGTGGCATGCGAAACACCGGGGTCAAGGTCGCACCTTGGGGACCTGGCAGAATCAGGTCAAAACGGCCGCGGGAGACGGACTCGAAGTAGCCATGCATGTTGGTCAGCAACTGCAGGCCGGCGAGGTCGGAAAACGGGAAGCCAGGCAGATCGTCGAAATCGACGCGGATAAGAAGCAGGCGCTTGTGGCCTTGGGTGTAGGGATTGATGGGAAAGCCCCCACCCTGGCCGTCGGCGGGCGCCTCCCTTTGCATCATCTCGTCCGTCACGCCGCACCAGGACGGGTTGGCCGACACAGATTGCCCCAGGAAAAGTCCGGCGCCGGTGAGAAGCCACGTGGCCAGTCGAAAGGCGGAGGCGCTTGGTTCGAAGGAAAACTTCATCAATCCCAATCCCGGACGGAATGCATGGAGGAAATAACATTGAAACAAGCTCCGGCGCAAGCAGAGGGGAAGACACAATGGCGATCGCTGAATTCACGCGGTGGTTTCGCAAGGGATCCTGACAAGGGGACCACCTCCTGACGTCGGCGGCTACTGGGTCGGCAGCGGTTGGTTGCGGACAAAGAGAGGATTTGCGCTTCTGTCCTGCCGCACTAGACTTCGCGGCGGTGTTCAGACTGTTCGCAGCCGCTGTCGTTTTGGGGGGAATACTCTGCCTGGGGCGGCCGGTCAGGGCGGACACCGGGGAGCGGGTTCTGATTCTGTATGATGGCGCCGGGCCCTCCGGCTGGATCGGGGTGTTGCACGGCAAAATGCTCGGGAATCTGCTGGGCCACTTTGAACTCCCGCACGACCTGCTGGCCGTGGAGGATTATCCGGCCAGCCTGCTGACCCACTACCAGGCCACGTTTTACCTCGGCACGGTGTTTGATCATCCGCTGCCTTCGGCCTTCCTCACCGACGCGGGCGCTTCCGATCGCCCCTTGTGCTGGTTCCTCTACAACCTCTGGCAGCTTGACGCCGTCCTGCCGGAAGGCCTCACCAACCGGTTCGGCTTCCGGTTTGAGTTCATCGACAGCTCGGGCTTCTCCGAAGTCGATTACAGAGGCGAGGCGTTCGCCAAGGACCAGCGCGATCCCGACCTGGGACGCACATCCGTCACGGACACCCATCGGGCGATGGTTCCTGCCATGGCCAGGAATCCTCTCAGCTCCGAGGCCATCCCGTATGTGGTGCGCAGCGGGCGCTTCTGGTATGTGGCCGACTCGCCCTTCTCATTTCTCACCGAGGAGGATCGATACGTGATCTTCACCGACCTGTTGCATGATATCCTCGAGCGGCCGCATGCCGAATCCCATGCGGCCTTGATCCGGCTGGAGGACGTCGCGCCGAACGACAATCCGCAGCGCTTGCGACAGGCGGTGGACGTTTTGGCCGGGGAATCCGTGCCCTTCACGGTGGCGGTCATTCCGGTGCTCGAAGATCCGCTGGGGGTGTACAGCGACGGCGAGCCGCGCCGAGTTCCGTTGCGGGCGGCGCCGGGGATGATCGAGGCCTTGCGCTATGCACTCACCCATGGGGGACAACTGTTACTGCACGGATACACCCATCAATACAAGGACGTGCTCAATCCGCTCTCCGGCCTGAGTGGCGATGATTATGAGTTCTTTCGTGTGCAAACGGATGCGGAGGGTGAGGTCACGACGTTCGAGCCGGTGCCGGAGGATTCCGCATCGTGGGTGGAGGACCGGATTGACCGGGCCAACACCGAGTTCGCGGCCGGCGGCCTGTCGGCTGTCGGCTGGGTGACACCCCACTACACGGCTTCACCCCTTGATTTCGGCATCTTCGCCGCCCGCTTTGAGCGCAGCATGGAACGCGGTCTCTACTTCGATGAGGAAGGTCACTGGGCGAGCCAGTTCTTCCCCTACCCCATTGGCGGGGACGCCTATGGGCAGAACGTCTTTCCCGAGAACCTGGGTCATGTGGGCTTCGAGCCCGGCGGGAGAACGGTGGAGGACATGTTGCGGACGGCGCGCAAAACCCGGGTCGTGCGGGATGGCTGGGCGGGCGGTTTCTTCCATCCCTTCCTGGACCTGGAACAACTGCGCATGCTCGTGCGTGGACTGAAGGACCTCGGCTACACCTTCGTGCCGTTGACCACCAACGCGCCCCCGTCCCTGTGCGGTCAACCGCCCCACCTGCACCGGAGCGCGGGCAGCGAGGTGCGCCTGGACGTCTCCATCTGCGGAGCCGAGCCTTACGCCCTGCAATGGTATCACGATGGAGTGCCGGTGCCGGGCGCCACGGGAACGGAACTGGTGCTGCCATCGCTGACGCCGGACCAGGAAGGGCACTACATGGTTCAGGTGACCAACGCCTACGGCAGCATCACGAGCCGACCCATCCCGGTGCGGATCCTGTCCGAACCGGTGATCACGTCCTTCGCCATCAGCAACGGCCAGTTTCAGGTGGGTTTTTGGGGGGACACAGGCCTGTTCTACTTTGTCGATTACCAGGATCATCTCCCCGCGCCCATGTGGACCGCGACGTTCCCCGTCATCGGGAGCGGATCGATGACCAACATCCCTGCGCCCCTGGGGGGATTGGGCCGGCGCTTCTATCGGCTGCGCGTGGAATGACGACATCACCGGGCCAAGCCGCAGGGTAACCCCTCCGGGCCGCGTCCCGTCCAGACCCTGAACATGCACACCCTCCTCGGCTCTCTCGTGTCGGTTTCCTCGCTCCTGTGTCTCTCCTTCCCGCTGGTTCCGCTTCGCGCCGCGGACGCCGAAGCGAAGGCCCCGTCGGTGACGCTGACGTTCGATGCCGACCTGGGCCGCGTCCACATCCCCGCGGTGATCAACGAGTCGGGGCCGCAGCCCTTCCTGCTGGACACGGGCTACACCATCGACATGATCCGGCCGCAACTGGCGGATTCGCTGGGGCTGCGGCGGTCGGGGCGGATTGACATCATCGGCATTGCGGGAAGGGAAGAGGCGGCTTTGTATCGGGGGGTGGCGTTTCAGTTCGGCGGGATGGAGTATCGTCCACGCCGTGTGGCCGCCCTGCCCTCGCATGATCGCCGCCGCCGGGGAGGCATCCTGGGCGGGGATTTCTTCCAGCGCTTTGTCATTGAAATCAGCGTCAAGGACGCGACGGTGATCCTGCATGACCCGGACCGCTTCGACTACACGGGCTCGGGCCAGGTCTTTCCCCTCACCTTCGACGGCGAGACACCGGTGATGGAAACGGTCGTGGCGTCACAGGGCCAGAGCATCGCGGCGCGGTTTGAGATCGACACGGGTTGTGACGGGGCGATGTGCATGGATGGTGGTTTTGTCCGACAGCATCCCTGGGTGAAGCTGGCGGAGGATGGGCGGCCGGGAGAACGCCGCGGCGTGGGAGGTGGCGCCCGCACTGAAACAGGGCGCATCGGGGAGGTCCGGCTTGGCACGCTGAAAGTGGAGTCGCCCATGGTGAACTTCTTCGAATCCGGTTCGCTGGCCGGCGAAGGGTTGGCCGGTCATGTGGGGTTTGAACTGCTCAAGCCCTACCGCATGATCTTCGATTACGAGCGAAAGCGGCTGATCCTGGAGTAGGCGGACTCGGACCGTGAACCACGCCGGCTTGATGACGAGCACGACCAGCCGCGTAGCCACCGCCGTGAGGCGGTGGACCCCCTCGTGATGGGCAACGCGATGATCCCCCTCCTCACGGGAGATGGCTACGTGTCCCGCAACGGGTTCCCCGTTCCTGGGTAGCCCCCGCCTCCAAACGGATTGGACGCGCACATGCACCACGAACCACGGCAACGACCGAACTGCCTAAAGGCAGGACTACGAACCTGGGCCGCCACGTTGGTAGTGCTGGCTTCAGCCAGTCCCCGGCTCATGGAGAGGTGAGATGCGCCCAGGCGAGGCGCACACCAATTGGGCCATGTACTGAGGCTGGGACTCGCGTCCGCGGCAGGCCGCGGGTGATTCCGGTCTTGCCCCATCGCGTCAGGTTTCCTAGCGTTTGCGGCGGGGAATCCCGCAGGAGATGACAGTATCCGTACCTCCAGTGACGGCCGAGCGCTATCATGCGCTCGATGCCTTTCGCGCCAGCGCCATGCTGCTGGGCATCATTTTTCATGCGGCATGGATGTACAGTCCACTGCCTGGAATCTCACCGCCCATCATCGATGCCTCAGGCAACTATGTCTTCAGCTATATCGTGTATATGACCCACATCTTCCGGATGTCGGGGTTTTTCCTCATTGCAGGATTCTTTGCACATCTGGTGCTGGACCGGCGCGGCACGGCCACGTTCGTGCGGCAGCGCCTGAAACGCATTGCCCTGCCGTTCGTCGTGGGCTGGGCGATCCTGTGGCCGGCCTTCTTCATCGCTTACCAATACGGAGCGATGGAAACAGGCACCTACTTTGCGCCTGTCTCGCCTTGGAAGCTGCTGTTGGGAATCCATTTGGATTGGCAGGTCTTCCTAAGGGCCTACGGGCTCACGCACCTATGGTTTCTCAACGTCCTGCTTTGGCTTTCCGTCGCCACGTTGATCCTGGTCTGGGTGTGGCGCCGATGCGTGGACAGGCCGGGACACTTGACCACAAAGCTGACCGACTGGCTGGCGGGCTGGATGCGGACCCCTCTGGTCATTCCACTCCTTGCCCTGGTGTCCACTCCACCCCTGTATTTCAGTCAATGGTTCGGCATCACCACCCCTCTCAAGATCGTGCCGCTATGGCCGAGCTTTCTCGCCTACTGGATCTACTTTCTGGTCGGCTGGTTGTTTTATGCGCGTCTGGACCTATTACGGGAGTTTGACCGGAGATGGAAACTGCATTTGATCCTTGGCACGGCCGTCTCCATCGCCTTGTTCCTCTTTTACAAGGAGAACGCCAATGCCGGCCGCCTGACCGATCCCCAGCGCTATCCAGTCCTGGCCGGCAACGAAATTCAGCAATGGCCCTCCTTCAGGGCCCGGCTGGTGCAGGCGGGCTCGGAAGAGACGGCCAGTGTGGCCAGGAACGTCTGGTTGGCCATGCCTCCGTCGGCCCGCGATTTCACCACCACCAACGAAACGGTCACACCACACCAGCAAAACGCATTAGCCCGGATCCTAAACAGCAGAGTGTTGGCCAGCACCAACCTGACGGCCGGCGTTGCCCTGGATACATCCTCTCTTCCTCCCGATCTGGTCGCCCTGCTCGACCAGCCGGAGGCCGAAAGGGACCCATTTCTCCTCAATCGCAAATGGATGGAATGGGCCTTCCCGGGAGCGATCATGCCTTCGGACCTTGACCTGCCGGAGGTGCGATGGCGCAAGGCGGGATACTCCCTGGCCTATGCCGTCAGCGCCTGGTGCCTGATCTTCGGCAGCCTGGGTTTCTTCCGGCGCTGCTTCTCCCACCCCAGCGCCGCCTGGCGCTACGCGGCGGACTCCTCGTATTGGCTCTATCTGGTGCACCTCCCGATTATGTTCGCGATTGAAATCTCCATGGCATCGCTGGATTGGCCGGCCTGGATCAAGTTTCCCATGCTCCTGCTCGTGGCCATGTTGATCATGCTCCCGAGCTACCATTACCTGGTGCGCTCCACCTTCATTGGAGCCGTCCTGAACGGGGCGCGGAAAGGGAAAGGACACGGAGGCGGGTGAAGGAAAGAAGGGGCACGCTCAACGGGAGAAGTAGCCGCCGACGTCAGGAGGTGGTCTTCGCGGTGATGGAATGGGGAAAGGAAGAAGGCGAAACGCTCAACGCTCAACGTTCAAGGCTCAGCGCTCAACGACCCGTAGCCGCCGCCGTGAGGCGGCGAATCAGGCGTGGTAAAATGAGGAGGAAGGGGGGCGAAACGCTCAGCGCTCGGTCCCCCGGGATGAGGGTGCGGGTTCGGAAGGGAACAGGCTCGCGCACATCCGCCTCGTGACCTCGGCGGCTACTTTGGAGGGGGCGGCCTAGGAATGGCGGCGGCGCTTGACCTTGAGTTGGGCAAGCGAATGCGCCAGGGACGCCTGGACGGTGGCGGCTTCCTCGTCGGTGAGCTTCTCGGACAGGCGCGCCTCAGCGCGACGCCGGGCTTCTTCCGCCTGGGCCTCATCGATGTCCTGCGCCTTGATGGCCATGTCCGTCATGACCGCCACCTTCTCGCCGGTGATTTCCACAAAGCCATGGCCCACGGCGAGAAACTCGACCCGCCCGGCACGCAGGGCCAGGACCTCCCCGGCCATAATCTGCGTGAGCATGGGGACGTGATTGGGATAGATTCCCATCTCGCCCTCCACCCCCGGCAACGTGACCATGTCCACGTCCTCGGAATAGGTAAGGGCCTCCGGGGTCACGATTTCGAGCTTGATCGAGGCTGCCATGTCGCGGTGGTTGGGTTGGGGGCAGGGAACAGAACGGATCAGGACTCCTGGATTTCGTCGATGCCGCCGCGGTAGCGGAAGTTGTCTTCGGGGACGTCGTCGTGTTTGCCGTCCAGGATCTCCTTGAACCCGCGGACGGTTTCCTCGATGGGGACCTGCTTGCCGGGGATGTTGGTGAACACCTCGGCGACGGAGAAGGGCTGGCTGAGGAAGCGCTGGATCTTGCGGGCGCGGAAGACGGTGAGCTTGTCGTCTGGGGAGAGCTCGTCCATGCCCAGAATCGCGATGATGTCCTGGAGGTCCTTATAGCGCTGGAGGACGGTTTGGACGCCGCGCGCGACCTGGTAATGCTCCTCGCCGACGATGTCGGGGGCGAGGGCGCGGGAGGTGGAGGCCAGGGGGTCCACGGCGGGGTAGATGCCCAACTCGGCGATGGAACGCTCCAGCACGATGGTGGCATCGAGGTGGGTGAAGGTGGTGGCCGGAGCGGGATCGGTGATGTCGTCGGCCGGGACATAGACGGCCTGGAAGGAGGTGATGGACCCCTTGTTGGTGGAGGTGATGCGTTCCTGCAGGTCACCCATCTCGGCGGCCAGGGTGGGCTGGTACCCCACGGCGCTGGGGGTGCGGCCCAGGAGGGCGGACACCTCGGAACCGGCCTGGGAGAAGCGGAAGATGTTGTCCACGAACAGGAGCACGTCCTGGTTCTTCTCGTCGCGGAAGTATTCGGTGATGGCGAGGCCGGAGAGGGCGACGCGGAGGCGGGCGCCCGGAGGCTCGTTCATCTGGCCGAAGACCATGGCGACCTTGGATTTGCTGAGGTCGTCCTGTTTGATGACGCCGGCTTCGGACATTTCATGGTAGAGATCGTTGCCTTCCCGGGTGCGCTCGCCCACGCCGGCGAACACGGAATAGCCGCCGTGCTGCTTGGCGATGTTGTTGATGAGCTCCATGATGACGACGGTCTTGCCGACGCCGGCGCCGCCGAAGGCGCCGACCTTGCCGCCCTTGAGGAAGGGGCAGATGAGGTCGATGACCTTGATGCCGGTGGAGAGGAGCTGGGGGGAAGTGGACTGCTCGATCAGGGTGGGCGCGGAGCGGTGGATGGGGGCGCGTTTGGTGGTGTTGACGGGGCCGCGCTCGTCCACGGGCTCGCCGATCACGTTGAAGACGCGTCCCATGACCTCCTCGCCGACGGGCATGGAGATGGGACTGCCGGTGTCGGCGACCTCGAAGCCGCGCTTGAAGCCCTCGGTGGACCCCATGCACACGGCGCGCACCCAGTTGTCTCCGAGATGCTGCTGGACCTCGAGCACCTGGCGGGAGGGGGTGCCGTCGGGGAGTTTGTACTCCACGGTCAGGGCGTTGTAGATGGCGGGGAGCTGGTCGGCGAACTCGACGTCCACGACGGGCCCGATGATTTGAACGATTTTGCCTTTGCTCATGTGTGCCTGATTAGTTGCCCATGGCCGCCTGGGCGGTGGTGATTTCCAAAAGTTCGTTGGTGATGCTGGCCTGGCGCACCTTGTTGTATTCGATGGTCAGGTCCTTGATCAGCTTCTTGGCGTTGTCGGTGGCGTTCTTCATGGCCACCATGCGGGCGCTGTGTTCACTGGCCTTGGCCTCAAGCAGGATCTGGAACAACTTGAAGTTCAGGTAATGGGGCAGCAATGCGTTGAAGACCGCGTCCGCACCGGGCTCGAAGAGGAACTCGGTGGCGCCATGGCTCAGTTCCAGCTCGCCTCCGGCCCCCTCGACGCCGATCTCGACCGCCTTGATCTCCCCGACGGGCAGAAACGGCTGGGTCTCGGGCCGCTGAGAGAGTGTGGAGATGAAGTTCGTGAACAGGATGTCCACCTGGTCCACTTCGCCGGACAGATACATGTCCTGGGCCATTCTGGAGATGGCACGGGCTTCGCTGAAGACGGGGGCGTCGCGGTAGGTGAACTCGGCGGCCAGGTCGCGCTTGGTGCGGGCGATGAACTGGGAACCCTTCCGACCGGCCGCGATGTAGCGGGTGCTGGCGGCGTCTGTTTTGGCCGCTTCGCGCAGAAGGTTGGTGTTGAGGGCGCCGCAGAGGCCCTTGTCGGTGCTGACGACGATGAGGGCCTTCTTGTGGACCGGACGGGTCTCCATGAGGGGGTGATTGAACTCGCGGGTCGCGGCGGTCACCTCGCCGAGCACGGTGTTGAGCAGCGTGGCATAAGGCCGGCCCGCCATGGCAGACTGCTGCGACCGGCGCATCTTCGACGCGGCCACCATCTGCATGGCTCGCGTGATCTGCGAGGTGTTCTTGACCGACTTGATGCGCCGGCGGAGGTCCTTCGTGCTGGCCATGGGTTTGCCTGCGGCTTACTTGTAGGATTGCTTGAACTCGCCCACGGCGGCCTTCAACTCGCCGGCCAGGGCGTCGCTCACCGCCTTTTCCGCGCGGACCTTCGCCATCAGGTCGGCCTTGCGGCTGGTCATGAACTCGCCCAGCTTGGCCTGGCAATCCTTGATCTTGTCCACATCCACGTCGTCGAGGAATCCGTTCTGCATCGACCAGAGGGCCACGACCTGGAGTTCGACCGGCAGCGGGTTGTACTGGGGCTGCTTGAAAAGTTCGACGATGCGCTTGCCGCGCTCGAGCTGGGCCTGGGTCTTGGGATCGAGGTCCGAACCGAACTGGGCGAAGGCCGCCAGCTCGCGGAACTGGGCCAGGTCGAGCTTGATGCGGCCGGCGACCTGTTTCATGGCCTTGATCTGGGCGGCGGACCCGACGCGGGAGACCGAGAGGCCCACCGACACGGCCGGGCGGACGCCCTGGTAGAACAGGTCGGTTTCCAGGTAGATCTGGCCGTCGGTGATGGAAATGACGTTGGTGGGAATGTAGGCCGAGACGTCGCCCAACTGGGTTTCGATGATCGGCAGCGCGGTCAGGGACCCGTTGCCGGCCGCTTCGCTGAGACGGGCGGAGCGTTCGAGCAGGCGGCTGTGGAGGTAGAACACATCACCGGGGAACGCCTCGCGACCGGAGGGACGACGCAGCACGAGGGAGACCTGCCGGTAGGCGGTGGCGTGCTTGGAGAGGTCGTCAAAAATGATGAGGGCATCCATGCCATTGTCCATGAACCACTCGCCCATCGAGCAACCGGCGAAAGGCGCTAGGTACTGGTTGGTGGCGGAATCGGACGCGGCGGCGACAAGGACAATGGTGTAGGGCAGCGCGCCGGCGTCCTCCAGGATGCGGACCACGTTGGCGACGTTGGACTGCTTCTGGCCGATGGCGACATAGACCGAGTAGAGGGGGCGGTAATCCCTGTCCCCGGCTTCCTCGGCGGCCTTGTTCTGGCGGGCGTTGCTGATGATGGTGTCGATGCCGATGGTGGTCTTGCCGGTGGAACGGTCACCGATGATGAGCTCGCGCTGGCCGCGGCCGATGGGGATCATGGCGTCGATGGCCATGATGCCGGTCTGGACGGGCTGGCTGACGGAGCGGCGCTTGATGATGCCGGGGGCGATCTTCTCGACGGGGTAGTTGGCCTCGGCCTGGATGGGGCCCTTGCCATCGATGGGCTGGCCGAGGGAGTTGACGACACGGCCGAGCAGCGCCTTGCCCACGGGGACCTGGAGGAGCTTGCCGGTGGTCTTGACCTCCTGTCCTTCCTTCACGTCGGTGAACTTGCCGAGGATGATGGCGCCGACCTCGGTTTCCTCGAGGTTGAGGGCCAGGCCGGTGACGCCGTTGCCGAAGTCGAGCATCTCGTTGAGCATGGCGTCGGTCAGGCCCTCGATCTTGGCCACGCCGTCGCCGATCTCGCGGACGATCCCCACATTTTCCTTTGCCACACCGGTCTTCACGCCGGCGATCTGACTTTCAATATCCTGCAGCAGGTTGTTCATACGCTCATTCTCGCTTGCTCCATCATCGTTTCGGCGCGGCCTCGTTCAGAGGGACGCCTGCAGGGAGGCCAGCCGGGCCTGCACGCTGCCATCAAAGACATCACTGCCCACCTTGATCCGGAGCCCGCCGAGGAGCGCCGGGTTGACCCGAAATTCGTAGCGGAGCCCGGGGCCGAACCGATCGGCCAGGTTCCGTTGCACGGCCTGACGCAGTTCGTCGGTCAGGGCCACGGTGCTCTCCACGGTGGCGGTGCGGCGGGCAATCTCGAGCCGGACCAGCCGTTGGAAATGGGAGAGGATGGCGGCGAAGCCGCGCGGCTTGAGGCGGATCAGGGCCTCGACGGCCTTGCGGATCCGTTCCTCGTCCATCTGCCCGTTGTCCAGGCAACACTGGAAGAGCTGCTTGGCATTGCGACGATCCTGTTTGTTGATTTTCACGCGTGAGACTCCGCAAGGCTGGCTGGGGGGGCTGCCTCTAGCTTGAAACCAGCTCCCGATTGGTCTCCTCGGCCAGGCGCTGCTGGTCCTCGGGGGTGAGGATCTTGCCGGTGACCTTGATGGTGGTGTTGACCACGAGCCGGCCCAGTTCCTGGCGCAGCTCGCTCATCAAGCGGTTGCGATCGGCTTCGGCGGCCTCGCGGGCGTTGGCGAGGATCTGCTCCGCTTCGCGGATGGCCTTCTGGGACTCGCGTTCCTGGACCTTGAGGGCGGCCTCCTTGGCCTGCTCGATCAGGCGGTTGGCCTCGGTGTTGGCGCGGTCAAGAATCTCCTTGCGCGAGGCCTCAGTGCCGGCCAGCTCCGCCTTGATCTTCTCGGCGTTGGCCAGGCCCTGGGCGATGGTTTGGCGCCGCTCCTCAAGGACATCCTGGATGCGCTTGTAGGCAAACTTGTAAAGGAGACCGGCGACGATCAGGAAGCTGATGACCTGCGCGATGAGGTGCGGCCAGTCCACACCGAACTGCCGGGCGGTATCGCTGACGATGCTGGCAAGCATAAACGAATTCATGGGAACTGGGTCGGTTGCGGGGGCGCGGCGTCCGGGACGCCGCGCCCCGCGATTGGGGCGATCCGGTTGTTTATTCGGCCGGCCACTTCGCCGTCGCCAGGAAGATCGCGAAGAAGACGATCCCTTCGGCAAAGGCGATGGCCAGGATGGACTGGACGAGAACCTTGGTCGAAGCGCCGGGGTTGCGTCCCACCGCCTCGGAAGCCTTCGCGCCGATCAGGCCGACACCGATGGCCGCGCCGAGCGCCGCCAGGCCGATGTGGATGTTACCGGTCATTTCAGCCAACATGGGCATCAACATTGTGTTCCTTTCGTTATGTTTCATGACGGCCCCCGCGAGGGATCACGGTCTGACCGCCAAAAGTATGCTTGTCCCCGCCCGGGCAGCCGTTCAGTGCTGGCCGCTTTCATGGCCCTCTTCATGGGTGCAGATCAGCAGCGTGAACACCGCCGTCAGGAGCATGAAGACCAGGGCCTGCACGAAGCCCACCAGGACTTCGAGAAAGTAGAAGGGAATCGGGATGATGATGGAGGGGAGCCAGCCCGGGACCAGGCGGGCCATCGACTCCAGCATGTTTTCACCGGCGAACACGTTGCCGTAGAGCCGGAAGCTCAGGGAGACGGGCCGGAACAGGATCGAGACCACCTCGAGCAATCCCACCACCACGAAGACCAGGATCATCAGCACCTTGAGGATGCCCGTGGTTTCGCCCTTGGGACCGAAGATGTGCAGGAGGAAGCCGCCCGGTCCGTTGACCTGCAGGGCCCAGACGATCCAGCAGGCAAAGAAGACCAGCGCCATGCCCAGGGTCATGTTCAGGTCGGCGTTGGCGCCGCGCAGCAGCGGGTCCTGGACATGAAACCCATGACCCTGATCGCTCCCGTAGCCGATCGTGCCGACTCCCGGGATGAGCCCGAACCAATTCGCAAACAAAATGAAGATGAAGATCGTGGCAAAGAACCAGAATGTGCGGCGCGTGAGGTCGTGACCGATGATGCCCTCCAGGAAGTTCTGCAGGCTCTCCACGAGCCATTCCCAGAAGTTCTGCAATCCTTCGGGCACCTGCTTGATGTTGCGGGTGGCCAATTGGGCGAAGAGGATGAGGAACAGCGCCACCCCCCAGGTGACGATCATGGAATTGGTGATCGGGATGCCTTCCCAGAGATCCACCGCCGCGGGCGGCAACCCTTTGTGCCCTCCCCCGGCCGCCGCGTCGTGAGCCGGGTCCGTGGCCGCTTCCCCAACGGCATGCTCCGCGGCGGCGGCATCAACCGCAGGCGTGTCGGCGGCTGAAAGGCGAAGCACGCCCAGACAGACAACGACCAGGACCCCGAACATGTAAAGAATCCGCATGGCTAACTGGTAAAAATCCGTATGCGGAAACGAAGGTCTCCGCCGCGAAAAACCGACTGTGAAGCCGGAAAGCGGGCCTGAAATTGCCCGAACGTGAAATTTTTCACAAGGGTTTTTTTGAAAAAGTTTGAGGCGACCTAAGAGGCCGTCATCAAAGGGGTTCGGCCACCCCGTCGGCCTTCCATCCCCCCACCCAGAGGGCCCCTTTTTTGAGGAGGAACAGGACCAGGTAGAGCGCCCCCAGCAACGCCACGTCCGTCGGCCCGACCGGCAGTTCCCAGCGCAATGCCACGCAGAAACCCGCGAAGGCGCAGACGACCCCGATGAGGGAGGAGAGGACCACGAACTGCCACATGGTTCGCGCCAATAGATGGCCCATCAACGGGGGCAACAGGAGGAATCCAAAGGTGACCAGCGGACCCACCGTCAGGACGGACATCGACACGGTCAGACCCACAAGGAGAAAGAGCAGCGCATCCCACCAGCCGACACGTTTGCCGAGGGCGATGGCGGTGTCGCGGTCGAATGAGACCAGTAGCAGCTCCTTGCGGAACGCGAACAGGCAGGCCGCCACCACCCCCAGCACCAGGGTCGTCAGGCGCAGGTCCCCGTCGGTGATGGCAATGATCTCGCCGCGCATCCGCTCGAGCAGTCCGTGTTCGCCGTAGGGATTCATGACCAGCAGCAGAATGCTCCAGGCGCCGGCCAGCACATAAACCGTCCCCACCCTGCCCTCGGTCAATCCCCTGCCCCGCCGCTCCAATGCGGACAGAACCAGGATGGTCACGAGCGTGAAGACCGTCGATCCAAGGAAGGCCAGCGTGTGTTCGGAGTCGGTCTCCATGTGGGGCATGATCCCCCAGGTGTGCAGGGCGAAGGCGCAGGCAATCCCGCAGGAGGAGATCTGAGGCAGCGCCACCCCTAGAAAGATAAGGCGGCGCAGGACCAGAAACACCCCCACCAGGGGACAGACCAGGCCGACCAGCAAACTGATGTAAACCGAGTTGCGCAGCAGGAAGCCGGGATCAAGCACTTCGCGGATGGTGTCCATGGGGGGATTTCAAATGGCGAATGGCGAATGGCGAATGGCGAATTTCAAATCTCAGAAAGTGAGGCCGAGCATGGTTTCGATGCGGTCGCGGGTGAGCATGTCGGAGGCGGAGCCCTGCGTTGCCTGTCCGTCGTGCAGCCAGATCACCTCGTCCACATGACCCCGCAAGGCAGCCAGGTCATGGTTGACCATGAGGATGGCGAGGTGGTGATCGTGGTTGAGCCGCGCAAGCAACTCCATCACATGCCGGGAGGCGGCGGCGTCGAGGCCGGAGGTGGGTTCGTCGAGCACCAGAAGGTCCGGCTGGGTGACAAGGGCGCGGGCGATGAGCACCCGCTGCTTTTGTCCGCCGGACAATTCGGAGAAGCGTTGGCGGGCCAAGGCGGCGGCGCCGGCCTGTTCGAGGCAGGCCTGGGCCAGCTCCCGTTCCCGGCGTCCGATGAAGCGGCCCGGCCCCACGCGCGCGCAGGCACCCATCAGGGCGATCTCGAAGGCGGAGAGCAGGAACCTTGGATCGAGGGATTCCTGCTGGGGCACGTAGCCCAGGCCGGGGCGCCGATCCCCTTCCAGGTGGAAACGCATGGCCCCGCCCAGCGGCGGGAGGATGCCGACCAGGGTCTTGAGCAGCGTGCTTTTGCCGGAGCCATTCTGTCCGGCCAGGGCGGTGAAGCACCGCCCCGGCAGGTGAAGGTTCAGGTCGCGCAGGACGGGCCGCCGGCCGTAGCCGACGGTCAAGCCTTCACAGGTGACCAGCGGCTTTGTGTTCAAGGGTCTTTCTTCAAGGCGGCGATCAGGGCATCCACGTTGTAGTCGAACAAGCCGAGGTAATCGCGGACCTCGCGGACGGCTTCCACCTTGTCGGGGAGCAGGACCAGCGGCACGCCCAGTGATTGGGCCACGTATTCGGGCGTGCGCCGGGGCCGGAACGGTTCCACCAGGACCAGACGCACGCCCTCCGTTTTGGCCTGGGGAATGAGCTGGGTCACATGGCCGGGCGTGGGTTCGATGCCCGGCTTGGGTTCGAGCTGGCCCGCCACGACAAGGCCGAACCGGGCGGCGAAGTATTCGAAGCTCTTGTGATAGGTGAGCACCTTGGTGCCCGCATAGGGCTTCATCTTCACCTGCCATCCCGCCAGGCGCGCGTCCAGATCCTTCTCGAAGCGCCGGGTGTTGGCTTGAAAATCGGCCGCGTGATCGGGATCGAGCGTGCCGAACACATCGGACAGATGACGGGCCAGGATCTTTCCATTGACGGGATCCAGCCAGAAGTGCGGGTTCCCGGCAGCATGCACGTCGCCCTGGGACCGGTCCACGGGCGCGGTGGGTACTTCCAGCAGCGGGACGCCTTCCGAGGCGGAGACGCGTCCCGGGGCGCCGGGGAGGATGTTCCGGTTGCGGGCATTCTTGACGAGCGGAGGGAGCCAGCCGATTTCCAGGTCCGCGCCGCCTTCGACCAGCACGTCGGCCTTGTTCAACGCGCGCAGCAAGGTGGGGCGGGCATCGACGAAATGGGCATCCTCCGGGCCGCGGGCCAGGGAGGTGGCCTTGATGTGCTCGCCCCCGACGGCCTCGGCGATGGAGGCGAAGTCGGGGATGGTGGTGACGACATTGAGGGCTGCCGGGAGGGAGCCGAGGCTCCCAAGCAGGACGGCCAGCCAGGTCATGATTGTTTTCATGTCGTGAAACCTTGGGTGATTAAAACGTATGGGCGGCGTGCGCGCCGAGGATGAATTCCATCTGGAACCAGACCGAGTGGTCGTCCCCTATCTCCTGCCGGTCATCGTAGTTGTATTGCAGGCGCAGCTTGGTGTACTCGGTCGGATACCAGGTGAGGTTGGGGGAAAGGCGCCAGCGCGGGGCGCGATCCGGGTCGCGTCCAAGGACTTCGCCATCGAGCAGCAGGCCGCGCGTTTCGTAGTCGGCCTCGTCGCTGAAGAGGCGGTCGAAGCGGAGTCCGGCCACCCAGCCCTTGCGGAAACCATAGAGCAACTGCGTGTAGAAACCGTAGTCCTCGAGGGTTTCCCCCGGCAGGACCGCCGGCAATCCCGTGACCGGATCCGCGACTTCGCCCGGATCGAGGACCCCGTCGCCGTTCTCATCCCAGTCGAAGGCCCCGGCGTCGTAGCGCCGCCACATCCCCTCCCATTCCCATTGCACGAAGGGAAAGCCTCCGTGATGGCTGAGGGGTTTCCACTTCCAGGTGAGGTCGGCCCCGTAGATCTGGGTGTGGGTCTCACCGGCGTCCTCCCCGCCGCGCGAGTTGGGGCCGAAGAGAGCCGAGCCGCCCAGGCGCAGCACCTGGGTCTCGTTCAGGTCCCAGGCCATGACATAGCGCGGGCCGTAGAGCATGTCCCCCAGATCGTGCACGCCCCGGTCATTGTCGGCATGTCGGTAGGCCAGGGGCGGTTCCGCGTCCTCCTCCTCGCCATGATGATGTCCGCCCTCGCTGCGAAAGCTGGTGGCGGTTTCCCCCTGGCTATCCTGCACGCCGAGGAAGAGCTCGGAGTAGAACGGCGTGGGTGCGAGCCAGGAGAGGCGGGCACCGGGATTGCGCAGGCCGTCGGCGCCGAGCAGGCGCCCGTTGACGAGCGGCGTGTCCACGAAGCTGAAGCTGTGGAGGTGAAGTGTGTTTTGGCGGCCGAACTCGGTGAGGTAGTGGCCGGCACGAAGCTGGAGGTTCCAGGGGAGGGCCAGGCTTTGCATGTAGGCCTCCTCCACTTCCGTGAATGATTCCCCCTCGGCATCCAATCCGAAGGTCAGGTTGGCGGCCGCCGTGAAGTAGGGATCCACGGCTCCATTGAAGCTGGCCTCGATGGCCTGGAGGGTGAAGCCGCGCTGGTTAGGGTCGTGCCCGCCCAGTTCCAGGCCGCCCTCGATGTCCTCGGCGGTGGAGGAGCCGACGGCGAAGGTGCCGACCAGGCCGATGTCCATGTAGGCCGAGCCGCGCCCGACTCGGATGGGATCGGAGAGGGACCAGGCTTTGGCCGGCAGGGCGTTATCCCGGGGGACCCCCTCCACGACGGGAGTCGTGGCGGGCGGGGGTGCCGGCGGCACCGGCGTTTGCGGATCCAGCGCATCGAGGCGGCGCTGCAGGTTCAGGATGATCTCCTGTTGTTCCTGTTGACTGCGATTGAACTGGCGGATGGCTTCGTCCAGCTGGCGCCGGATCGCCTCCACCTCATTGGTATTTGTCTCCTGGGCCTGGGCCACACACATGGCCAGGCAAAGGGCAGAAGACCACCCCAAAACTTGATTGAAATTCATAAACACTCACTTCCATTGCGGGGAAACCTCTGCGGGACTGACAAGGGTCCCTGGGAAAGACTCCCCAAACCGATTGTTATGGTGACGAAACCGAACCTTGGAAGGAGATTCAAACGGGCGGGGCCCGTCCGGGAGGGAGGAGGGAAAGGACAAGACTGGGCGTCGGCGTGGCGTGGGGCCGGGCACCGACGGGATGGAAGAAGGGAGGGTCAACGAGCAGTTGGAGATCGCATCCGGCTTCGGCCTGGCCATGGAGCAGGAGGGTGGCGAGACATTGATGCGAGGAGGAAGACTCGCCGGGGTGAACCAGGTCGTGACATGCCTGGGACGCCGCAAACACGGAGGCGGCCAACTGCAGCACCAGCAGGAGCAGCGCGGTGGCCCGCAGGGATGCGGGCGTTCTCGGTGAGGCTGGTGGAGTGGCTTTCATGACCGGTTGAACTCAGTTAGGGCCATGCGCAGACTGAAGGCAACCCCTTTCTTTGCTGGAAGCCTGGCCGGGGGCGTGAATGGAAAGGTGATGCGGGGATATCATTCGGCCGCAGGGTTGGGAGTCGAGCAAGGGTATGAGTAAGAGCACGAATTACCCATCTGGCTCCTACCCTTAACCCGAAACGAACGACCAACATGTTGTCGTTTTGCTGGGGCCCCTCACCCTGACCCTCTCCCACGGGGAGAGGGAACAGCGAGCCGGGATGAGTGCAGGGGCCTTTCTCCGAGGAGAGGGCGGGCCTCCCTCTCCCGGCGGGAGAGGGATGGGGTGAGGGGCCGTTGATGGGGTGAGCTGTATGATGCTCTCCTTGCCCATGTTTCTCCTGGCGGCGCAACCCGCTGCGCGCCCTTCTCTGCGCGGCGTGCAGACGGCGAAGTCGGGAGGCGGGGTTGGGGGTTTCATATCCATGCCAACCGCCTCGTCACCACGTGGAACGTGGCTGGTCGCTCGGCGGCTACCCCCTACCCGGCCTGGCGGGCCTTGATCTCGGCAATCCACGATTCGATGCTTTCCCGGCGCGGTGAGACTTCGAGCAGGCGGGTCAGAATTTCGATCGCCCGGGCCAGGTTCCCCTGCTCTTCCTCCAATCGCCCAAGGTGTCCGAGGAACTGGGCGTAGAGGAAGCGGTCCGAGTCGGTCGTTTCGGTGGTTTGTTCGATGAGGTGTTTGAGGCCGAGTTCCCAGACGTTGCGCGCGCGGGCGGGGTCGTGGCGGACTTCGGAGTAGATGCGCCCGAGTTCGAACAGGATTTCCGGGTTCCCCGGATTGGCGCGGAGCCCCTCGCGGAGAAACCGTTCCGCCTGTTCTGGCTTGTCGAGTTCGGTGCGCAGCCAGTAGGAGGCGATGACATAGGTTTCGACCTTGTTGGGGTCGAGGCTGGCGCTGAAGCGCAGCCAGGGGAGAACCTCCCGCTCGAGCTGGGCCTCGCGGCCGCCGTGCTCCGCCTCGGCCTCGTGGTCATGGTCGTGGGCGTCACCGTGAGAATGCGCCGAATGGTCATGATGATCTGCGCCAGAATCAGCATGGTGAGCATGGTCAAGGTCAGGCGTGTCATGATGGGTCTCCTCGTGGGGGTGGTCGGAATGGGACAAATCCTCCCCGAGATGCACATGGCGTGAGGGGTAGAAATGCCGGCTGAAACGGTCAATCCAGTCGTGGGATGGACCCAGAAACTCGGCGCAATGCTCGTCGGTGGCGGCTTCCAGTCCGATCTGCCGCCCCAGGCGATCCCCCTGGAGCTGCTGGTTGTAGTCGAACATGGAAGGGTAATAGCCGCTGTGGAAATAGGCGTCGGCCTTGGTGTACACGTGGCGGGCAAAGAGACGCCGGCTGTCCCCCAGGGCCACATCGAGGATGTTGGCCGATTCAGTCCGGCTGCCGGCCCAGCTCTGGAACCAAGGTTCGATCGAGGCGGACAGGCCAAAGGCCACCGTGAGGAGGAGAGCCAGGATAAGCCAGGGCCGGCCGATGGCGGGTGACACCTTCATGATCAGGTGAGGGGAAGCCGACGGAAACGGAGCCAGGCCAGGGTGAGAAAGATGGTGGCGTAGGCGGCGCCATAGGCTAGGGCGGCCAGCCAGATGCCCCAGGGGATGACGCCCCAGTTGTGGATGACCAGGTCCCGCACATCGAACAGCTCCAGGTGCGGGATGGCGTAGTAGATCCAGTAGAGGATCGTCTGGGTCGGTTCAGCCAGTTGGAGGGCGACCTTGTTGAGGTGCCGGCCGAAGAGGAGGATGCCGGCCACCACCACCAGCGTGATGGTGTTGTTGGAGGAGGGCGCGGCGAAGATGACCGAGCCGAGCAGGCTCAGGGCGACGACCACCGCCAGGGCGAACCAGTGCAGAAGGAGCGCCTGGAAATAGCCGGCGACAGGCCAGGCCTGCTCGCGCAGGCCGCTGATCAGACCGAGAAAGGCGTAAAAGCAGACCAGGCAGATGCCGGTCGCCAACCAGCAGCCGAGGAACTTGCCCCACACCACCTGGCCGCGCGTGACCGGCTTGGCCAGGAGCGGGAAAAGCGTCCGACTCTCCTTCTCGGCCGGGATTTGCCGCGCGGCGGTGGTCACGGCGATGACGATCGAGGAGATCCAGATCAGCAGGAGGCAGATCTCCTTCAGGTAACGGACGATGCCGGATTCGTTGAAGAAGTTGACCGAGCCCATGAGGAGGGTGATGAGGGCGGTCATGACGAACAGGACGTAGAAATCCTTGCGCCGGCGCAGTTCGAGGATGACCACCCCGGCCATGGCCCAGACGTTGCCCAGTGCGAGGCGGACGGGGGTGGACGCGTTGGGGACGGACTCAGGCCGCGTGAGGGATGTGGGTTCGAGAGTCGCTGCCTTCATAAAAACCGACGATCTTGAGGAAGACCTGTTCCAGATTGGAACACTGATGTTTGGAGACGAGATCCACGACGCGGCCTTCGGCCTGGAGTTCCCCCTGGTTGAGGATGGCGACGCGGTCGCAGACGGTCTCGACCTCGCCCAGTTCGTGGGAGGAAAAGAACACGGTTTTGCCCTCGTTCCTGAGGCGCTCGATGATCTCGCGGACCTTCATGCGGCCGAGCGGGTCCAGGCCGCTGGTGGGTTCATCGAGGATGACGAGGTCGGGATTGTTCAGGAGGGCCTGGGCGAGGCCGGCGCGCTGCTGCATGCCCTTGGAGTAGATGCGAATGGGGCGTGTGCGAGCGTGATCCAGTTCCACCAGCTTCAGCACCACATCGATGCGCGGCTCCACTTCACCTCGGGGAATCCGGAAGATGCGGGCGTAGAATCGCAGCAACTCCTCCGCGGTGAGAAACTTGTAGTAATACGTCATCTCCGGGAGGTAGCCGATGCGCTGGCGGGCGATGGGCTGGCTGACATGAACTCCGAAGATCCAGACATCCCCGGCGGTGGGCGGAACGAAGCCCAGCAGGACGTTCATGGTGCTGGTTTTGCCGGCGCCATTGGGCCCCAGGAACCCAAAGATCTCACCGGGATGCACGGCCAGGCTGAGGTCCTTGACGGCCTCCTTGGGAGTCCGGCTGGTGCTGTTGGGCCGGTAGGTGACCTTGAGGTTCTCTATCTTGAGGATCGGGTCCATGCTCCGTTTCGACTGTCCAAATTCAGGGCGAAACAGAGCGATTTCTGTACCAAGAGGACAGGAGCTGCAAAAGCGGCTATCGGTCACTTAGAATTCCGTTTAAAGCCACTGGCTTGGGGGTGGCCTGCCCGCGGCCGCGGGACGATTGACAAAGTCGGCACGGGCGCCTGTAGCGGAAGGTTCTTACTCTTACTCTTGCTCTTGCTCTTTACCCGAAAAGAACGACCCACAAATTGTCGTTTTACCGGGCCCCTCACCCTAACCCTCTCCCGGCGGGAGAGGGAAAAGCATGCCACCCCATGGTATAGGGATCAGGGCAGCAGCCTCTCTCCGCGCGGAGGACGGGTCCCCCTCTCCCGCCGGGAGAGGGCAGGGGTGAGGGGCCTTTGATAGGAGGCGATGTAGAGTGCTCTGGCCGCCCATGTTTCACCTTGTGTCGTAACCCGCTGCGCAGCCTTCATTCCCCAGCAGCGCCTGGGGAATGAAGTATCCTTGCTCTTGCTCTTGCTCTTGCTCTTGCTCTTGCTCTTGCTCTTGCTCGCCTCTGAAGAGAAGGAGCAAGAGCAAGATGAAACCGGCAGGTCTGATGGCGACAACGCCTCGACTCGCCGACTTTGTCAGCAGCCCTGCCCGAGGCCGCGGATTGGGTGGGAACACGCTTGTGCGGGTCCAGCTCGTGACCGCGGCGGCTGCTTTTTGAACGGGCTGGAAGGACCCATTCGGCCGCTACATCTTGCCGCAGCACTGCTTGAACTTCTTGCCGCTTCCGCAGGGGCAGGGGTCATTGCGGCCGACCTTGGGCCCGGTGCGGACGGGGCGGGCCTTGGCGAGCGCCTCATTGGCCTCGCTCACCATGTCGCTGGGCCGGTTCTGGGCCGGGGCCGCCGCGGGGCCGGCGCCACCGAAGGCGGCGGCGGACTGGTGAACCGTCGTCTTGGGCATGCTGTGCAGGAACTTCTCGAAGGCCATCAGGCTGGAGGCGCTGCGGAAGATGTTGTGGCAGATCTCCGAGTCGATGTTGACGATCAGCTCATTGAAGACCTTGAAGGCCTCCGCCTTGTATTCCAGGAGCGGGTCGCGCTGGCCATAGGCCCGCAGGCCGATGGCGTTGCGGAGGCTGTCCATGCTGTAGAGGTGTTCCTGCCACAGCTTGTCGATTGCGCTGAGCATGGTGTAGCGCTCGACGGACTTGAGGGCGGCGGGTTCCTCGAAGCTGGTCTTGAGCTCGTAGGCCTTGCGGACGGCCTCGGAGATGAAGTGGCAGGCCGCGAACTGGGCGGGGCTCAGCCCCTCGTAGAGCGATCCGGGCACGGGGGATTCGGACCCCGCGTTGGCCGCCTTGACGATCTCCTCCTCGGGCATGCCCAGGGGGAAGGTGAGGTTGACCCAATCGGCCAGGGCGCGCAGTTCCCATTCGGCGGGATCCGCGGTGGGGGTGGAGAACTGGTCCACCTTGGCCACGACGACCTCCTCCATGATGTCCATGAGACGGTCCCGGGTGTCGTCGCCGTGCAGCACCTCGTTGCGCCGGCCATAGATGACCTCGCGCTGCTTGTTCATCACGTCGTCGTACTCGAGGGTCCGCTTACGGATCTGGAAATTGTGCTGTTCGACGCGCTTCTGCGCCTGTTCGATGGAGCGGTTGAGGAGGGGATGCTCCAGCTCCTGCCCTTCCTCCAGCCCCATCTTCTCCATGTACTTGACGATGCGGTCGGAGCCGAAGAGGCGCATCAGGTCGTCCTCGAGGCCGATGAAGAAATGGGAGGAACCCGGGTCCCCCTGGCGGGCGCAGCGGCCGCGCAACTGGCGGTCGATGCGGCGGGCCTCGTGCCGCTCTGTGCCGATGACATGAAGGCCGCCCAGTTCGGGCACGCCGGGCCCCAGTTTGATGTCGGTGCCGCGGCCGGCCATGTTGGTGGCGATGGTGACGGAGCCATTCTGGCCCGCGCGCGCCACGATCTCGGCCTCCTGCTGGTGGTATTTGGCGTTGAGCACCGAGTGGACGATGCCGACTTTTTTCAGCATGCGGGAGAGCAGCTCGCTGGTCTCGACGGCGATGGTGCCGACGAGGATGGGCCTGCCCTGGCGATGGATCTCCTGAATCTCGGCGACGACCGCACTCCACTTCTCGCGCCGGGTTTTATAGACCGAGTCATTGGCATCGTTGCGCTGGACGGGCTTGTTGGTCGGGATGACCATGACGCCCAGGTGGTAGATGTCGTGGAATTCGTTGGCCTCGGTTTCGGCGGTGCCGGTCATGCCGGCCAGTTTGTGGTAGAGGCGGAAGTAGTTCTGGATGGTGATGGTGGCCAGGGTCTGTGTTTCGCGCTCGACCTCGACCCCTTCCTTGGCCTCGACGGCCTGGTGGAGCCCATCGCTCCAGCGGCGGCCGGTCATGAGGCGGCCGGTGTTCTCGTCCACGATGATGACCTTGTTGTCCTGGACGACATACTGGACATCCTTCTGGTAGAGGCTGTAGGCCTTGAGGAGCTGGGAGATGGCGTGGATCTGCTGGGCCTTGGCCTCGAACTCGGACTGGAGGAGGCGCTTCTTCTCCAGGCGCTGCGCGGCGTCCAGCCCCTCGGCCACGTCGATCTGGTGATAGGCCTCGGTGAGGTCCGGCAGCATGAAGGCGTCCGGGTCCTGGGGGCTGAGCATGGCCCGCCCCTTCTCCGTGAGGTCGGCGTCGTGCCCTTTCTCGTCGATGGCAAAGAGCAGCTCCTCCTTCTGCGCGTAGAGGTCGCGCTTGCTCTGGTCGGCGTGGAGGCGGAGCTCGGCCTGGTTCATCATCCGAATGACATCGGGGTCCTCGCGCATCTTGAGGAACGCCTCGCTCCGGGGATTGCCGGTCTTGACCTTGTAGAGGAGCAGCCCGATTTCGTTCTGCAAGGTGTCGGGATTCTCCGGCTTGCCGCCGTCCTCGGGCCGGAGCTTCTTGAGCAGGTCCGTGGCCTCGGAGAGGAAGCGGTTGCAGAGGCGCTGCTGGTTGGCGACAAGGGCGCCGATGGCCGGCTTGTATTTGTCGTAGAGGTTGTTGTCCACGTTGACGACCGAAGGACCGCTGATGATGAGGGGGGTGCGGGCCTCGTCGATCAGGATCGAGTCCACCTCGTCCACGATGGCGAAGTAATGTCCGCGCTGGACCTGGTCCTCCAGGCGTGTGGCCATGCCGTTGTCCCGGAGGTAATCGAAGCCGAACTCGGCGTTGGTGCCGTAGGTGATGTCGCAGGCGTATTGCTCGCGGCGCACGGCGGGCGGCTGGTCGTGCAGGATGCAGCCAACCGTCAGGCCCAGGAACTTATAGACCGCTCCCATCCACTCGCTGTCGCGCGCGGCCAGGTAATCATTGACGGTGACGACATGGACGCCGCGTCCGGTCAGGGCGTTGAGGTAAACCGGCAGGGTGGCGACGAGGGTCTTGCCTTCGCCGGTGGCCATTTCCGCGATGTGCCCGGTGTGCAGGGCGATGCCGCCGACGAGTTGCACGTCAAAGGGGATCATCTCCCACTTGAGACTGTGCCCCCGCACCGTGACGTCCCGGCCGCACTGCCGGCGGCAGGCGTTCTTCACCACCGCAAACGCCTCGGGCAGGATCTCGTCCAGCCGGCGCTTGAGCGCGTCGGTATCTTCGATCCCCGACAGCGCCTCCTTCCAGGCGGCGGTCTTTTTCCGGAGGTCCTCGTCGGAAGCAGACTGCAGGGCCTGCTCCAGCTCGTTGATGCGGGCGACCGTCGGGCGCATACGCTTGAGTTCACGCTCATTGCGGGTGCCGAAAACCTTCTTGATGATGGAAACACACATGTCAGCTCACCTTCTTCAGTGAGCGGTAACGCTACGGAATTGACCCGGCAGCGTCAAAAGGATTTCCGGGCGGGCAGACCACGGAAGCAGGGACCACGAAACACGCGAAACACACAAATGGAAGAGGGCTTGGGTGACCACGAAAGACACGAAACACACGAAAAGGGAAGTGGGCTTGGGTGACCACGAAACACGCGAAACACACGAAAAGGGAAGTGGGCTTGGGTGACCACGAAACGCACGAAAGACACGAAAAGGGATCTGGCATGGAACCATTTCCGTGGTTTGGTAGGCGCCGAGAGCCAGCCACGTTCCACGTGGTCAGGAGGCGGATTCTCCGGCGTGATGGAGTTCGTAACGATGCGCCCGTAACCCCCGCCATGACGGAAGGAAACCCGGACTGGCTAAAGCCAGAACGACGAACGTAGCCGCCGACGTCAGGAGGCGGAAGAGGTGGTGTGATGGCAACCCGAAACCGCCTTGTGACCACGTGGAACGTGGCTGGCTCTCGGCGGCTGCTTCGTGAACGGGCTGCGAGCAGGGCTGTCAGGCCCGGGCCGAATCCCGGGCCCAGGCGTCGGCATTGAGGATCTGGTCCAGGGTGGGATGGGACACCACCTGGTGCTGGTCCATGGTGCGAGCCACCAGCCGGGCGATGTCCTCAAACCCGATGCGGCGTTCGCAGAAGGCATCCACCGCCACCTCGTTGGCGGCGTTCAGCACCGCCGGCAGGGTGCCCCCCACCTCGCCGGCCCGGCGGGCCAGATGGATGGAGGGAAAGCGTTCCACGTCGGGCTCCTCGAAGGTCAGCGAACCGATCGCGGCCAGGTTGGTTTCCACGCGCAAGCTGGGGGCGCGATCCGGATAGGTCAGCGCATACTGGATGGGCAGGCACATGTCGGGGGTGGAAAGCTGCGCCAGCACCGAGCCGTCCACGAATTCGACCATGGAATGGATCACGCTTTGCGGATGGACGACGACATCCACGCGCTCGATTCCGATGTGAAACAGCCAGTGTGCCTCGATCATCTCCAGTCCCTTGTTGAAGAGGGTGGCCGAATCAATGGTGATCTTCCGGCCCATGACCCAGGAGGGATGCTTGAGGGCGCGCTCCACGGTGATGTCCTTGAACTCCTCGCGCGGCGTTTGGCGGAAGGGACCGCCCGAGGCGGTGAGGATCAGGCGCCGCACCGAATCGGCGGGCCGCCCGTCCAGGCATTGGAAGATGGCGGAGTGTTCGCTGTCCACGGCGAGCACCCTGACCCCGTGCCTGGCCGCCTCGTTCATGACGATCTCACCGGCCATGACGAGGATCTCCTTGGAGGCCACCGCGATATCCTTGCCGGCGCGGATGGCGGCCAGGGCGGGCTGCAGTCCGGCGGTGCCGACGATGGCGATGAGGACGATGTCCGCCTCCGGCAAGGTGGCGAGCCGGAGGAGGCCTTCATCCCCGTGATACACCTCGCAGGAGGTGCCAAGGGCCTCGGACAACAACTCGGCCTGGGCGGGGTCCTTGATGGAGATGGCGGCCGGACGATGCCGCCGGGTTTGGTCCAGGAGGGCCTTGACGTTGCCACCCGCGGCCAGGCCCAACAACCGGATCTGGTCGGGGAGATCCTCCGCCACCTTGATCGTGCTGGTGCCGATGGAACCGGTGCTGCCAAGGAGAACCACGTTTTTCATGGAGCGGGAGAAAGGATGAAGCGGATATAGAGGTACATGATGGGGGCATTAAACAGGAGACTATCGATCAAGTCGAGAATCCCCCCGATGCCGGGGAACCAACGTCCCGAGTCCTTGACGCCGGCCTGGCGTTTGAAGAACGATTCCACGAGGTCACCCGTCACCGCGCCCGCGCCGAGCAGGAGCCCCAGGGGCGCCGCGTGCAGGTAGTTCATGCCCCCAAGCCGATCCCCGGCCAGCCCGACAAACACCACGCTGACCGCGGTGGGCACCAGCAGCGCCCCGGCGAATCCCTCCCAGGTTTTGCCGGGGCTGATGCGCGGAATCATCTTGTGCCTGCCGAAGAGGGACCCCACCGCATAGGCGCCGGTGTCGCTGAGCTTGGTCAGGAGCATGAAGTAAAAGATGAACAGCGTCCCGTTGATCCCCGGATAAAGGAAGATCTTGGTCATGAACCCCAGGAGCCATGGAACATAGATGACGCCGGCCAGGGTAGTGGCCACGGCCAGCATCCCCGCCGCTTCGCGGCTCCAGAGCTGACGGATCAGGAGCGGGATGATCAGGAGCGTGATGAACAGGGTCTCCACTTCCGCCCATCTAGCGGCGGGGATGGCGGGTGCGGGCCAGCCGGCCAGGGCGAGGAAGGTGGCGCAGAGGAGCAGCAGTCCGGGGAAAAGCCCCCAGGCGGGGAAGCAGGGCCAGTCGCAACGGCGCACCAACCCGAAAAACTCCGCCATGCCCAGCGCGCCCACCAGGGTGAGGAGCAGGATGAACACGGAATGGGAAATCCAGGTCACGCCGGAAAACAGGCCGCCCAGGACCAGCGACCAGAGCAGGAGCGTGGAGGCCAGGCGATGGGCGAACGTGCGCGCCTTGGAGGCGGATCCGGCGGTTGTTGGTTGAGCCTGCATGGAATGGTCCCGGAGGTTGGACACGGGGGGCGTCACTCCCCTGCCCTGCCCGGCTGGGTCACAGCCCGCCAAAGCGGCGGTGCCGACGCGTGTATTCCTCGAGCGCCTCGTAAAACTGGGCCTTGCGGAACTCGGGCCACAAGGTCGGGGTGATCACGAACTCGGAATAGGAAATCTGCCAGAGGAGAAAGTTGCTGATCCGCATCTCCCCGCTGGTGCGGATGAGAAGATCGGGATCGGGGATGCCCTGGGTGTAGAGGTGGTTGGCCAGCACCTGCTCGTCAATCGAGCCCGGGTCCAACTGGCCCTCCACGACCTCCCGTGCAATGTGACGGACCGCCTCGACAATCTCCTGGCGTCCGCCATAGCTGAGGGCGAGAACGAGGGTCAGACCGTTGTTCTTGCGCAGCGCGGTGATGGTTTTGCGGAGCTGGGCCTGGACGAATTCCGGCAGGCGATAGACCTGGCCGATGACCTGGAGCTGGACGTTGTAGCGGTTGAGCTCCCCGACCTCGTTCTTGAGGTAGCGGGAGAGGTACTTCATGAGGGTGTCGATCTCCTCCTTGGGCCGGTTCCAGTTTTCGACGGAAAAGGCGTAGAGGGTGAGGTACTTGATCCCGAGCTCCCCGGCGGCGCGAACGACGGCCCGGACCGACTCGGCGCCATGCCGGTGGCCCTCGACGCGCGGCAGGTTGCGCTGGCGCGCCCAGCGGCCGTTGCCATCCATGATGATGGCGACATGGGTGGGGAGGTGGTTCCGGGCGGCCTCGCTGAGCTGGGGGGCGGAGGGACTCATGGCCCATCCTAGAGGCAGATCGTCTGGGCGCGGCTGGGCCCGATCGACACGACGGAGAGTTTGGCTCCGGTCAATTCCGCGATCACCCTGAGATAGGAGCGGGCCTTGGCCGGCAGGTCCGACCAGCGGCGGGCCCGGCTGGTGGAGGTGTTCCAGCCGGGATAATCGACATAGATCGGCTTGCACTGCGCCAGCAGATCGACGTCGGCGGGCAGGTAATCGAACTTCCGCCGCCCGACTTGGTAGCCGACGCAAACCCGGATCGCATCGAGCCCGTCCAGGCCGTCAAGGTTGGTCACGGCCAGTTCATCGAACCCGTTGACGATGGCGGCGTGGCGCGTGGCGACGGCATCGAACCAGCCGCAGCGGCGGGCCCGCCCGGTGGTGGCGCCGAACTCGCGTCCCATGGCGTGGAGCATGTGGGTGACTCCCTCGTCCTCGGTGGGCATCGGCCCTTCCCCGACGCGGGTGGTGTAGGCCTTCATCACACCCACGACGCGGTCCATGCGATGCGGGGGAATGCCCGAACCCGTGCAGGCGCCGCCGGCCGTGGTGTTGGAAGAAGTCACGAACGGGTAGGTGCCGTGATCGATGTCCAGGAACGTCCCCTGCGCGCCCTCGAAGAGAATGTCGGCTCCGCGCTGCGTGGCCTCGTGCAGATACACGACCGTGTTGCGGACAAACGGCTGGAGGCGGTCGCCGGCGTGGCGATAGGTCTCGTGCACCTTGCTGAAGGACAACGGACGCGCGCCCACGGCACGGAGAATCTCGTTGTTCTCCTTGATCTTGGCCCGCAGGAGGATCTCGAACCGATCGGGATTGATGAGATCGACCACGCGCAGCCCGGTGCGCGCCGCCTTGTCGCCGTAGGCGGGACCGATGCCCCGCTTGGTGGTGCCGAGCCGGTTCTTGCCCTTGGCATGCTCGCGATGGGCATCCAGCTCTCGATGGTAGGGCAGGACCAGGTGGGCGGTCTCGCTGAGGATGAGATTGCGGTCCACGGGGATGCCCAACTCCTTCAGCCCGTCGATTTCCTTGAGCAATCCGACCGGGTCCACCACCACACCGTTGCCGATGACGCACACCTTGCCGCGGCGCAGGATCCCGGAGGGGACGAGGTGGAGGGTGTATTTCTGCTTCCCGATATAGACCGTGTGGCCGGCGTTGTTGCCGCCCTGGGTCCTCACGATGACGTCGGCCTGCCGGGTGAGGACGTCGATAATCTTGCCCTTGCCCTCGTCGCCCCACTGGGCACCTATGAGAATGGTATTGGACATATCCGCATCCGATGCGTGACAACAAAAATCCCCGAAGCAAGTTCGGGGCGTCCTTTGGCATCAGTCTGCCGCAGGCTAAGTCAGCGGGCGGTCCGGTGTCAACCCCGCGTCTGCGCAATCCCGTCGCGCCTCATGGCTGCTGACAAAGTCGGCGAGTCGAGGCGTTGTCGCCATCCGACCTGCCGGTTTCATCTTGCTCTTACTCTTTACCCGAAAAGAACGACCCACATGTTGTCGTTGTGCCGGGCCCCTCACCCCAACCCTCTCCCGGCGGGAGAGGCCTGCGACGAGCTCAGGCGAGCGGAGGCCCGTCCTCCGCGCGGAGAGAGGCTGCTGGCCTGATCCCTTCACCCTGGGGTGGCATGCTTTTCCCTCTCCCTGCGGGAGAGGGGCCTTTGATGTGGCGCGATGTATAGTGCTCTGGTCGCCCAAGCTTCACCTTGTGTCGCAACCCGCGGCGCAGCCTTCTTTCCCCAGTCGCGTCTGGGGAATGACTTATTCTTACTCGCCTCTGCAGAGTAAGAGCAAGTGCAAGAACCTGCGCCACAGGCGCCCGTGCCGACTTTGTCAAGCGCCTTGCGGCGCGCCCGGCGCCGGGATCCAATGACCCGTGAGGAGATGCCCGCCATGCCAGGGGTTACTTCTTCTTCTTTTTCTTTTTCTTTTTCTTCTTGCCGGCCTTGCCGGGCTTGGCGGCGGTGGCACGCAGGGAGGCCTGGGCGGCGGCCAGGCGTGCGGTGGGCACACGGAAGGGCGAACAGCTCACGTAATCCAGCCCTATCCGGTCACAAAACTCGACCGAGGCGGGGTCGCCGCCGTGCTCGCCGCAGATGCCAAGCTTGATACCCGGGCGGCTGGCGCGCCCTTCGCTGACGGCGATCTCCATCAGACGGCCGACGCCGGTCTGGTCCACGCTGGCGAAGGGGTTGCTCTTGACGATTTCCAGATCCTGGTAGCGGGGCAGGAAGGAGCCGGAGTCATCACGGCTCATGCCCAGCGTGGTCTGGGTGAGGTCATTGGTGCCGAAGCTGAAGAATTCGGCGGTTTGGGCGATCTCGCCGGAGGTGAGCGCGCCGCGCGGCACCTCGATCATGGTGCCGACCATGTAGTTGAACTTGGTCTTCTTTTCCTTGGAGACCGCTTCGGCGACGCGATGCACGACCTCGACCTGCAGGTCCAGCTCGCGCTTGAATCCGACCAGGGGCACCATGATTTCGGGGCGGCACTTGATCCCCTTCTTCTGCACCTCGACGGCGGCCTCGAAGATGGCGCGCACCTGCATCTCGGCGATTTCGGGATACACGATGCTGAGCCGGCAGCCGCGATGACCGAGCATGGGATTGAATTCATGCAGCTCCTCGACGCGCTGCTTGAGGGTTTCGGCCGAGACGCCCATTTTCTTGGCCAGGGCGCTTTGGGAGGCGGCGTCGTGGGGAAGGAACTCGTGGAGCGGTGGATCCAGCAGGCGGATGGTGGCGGGCAGTCCCTTGAGGGCCTGGAAGATGCCGCTGAAATCCTTGCGCTGGAAGGGCAGCAGCTTGGCCAGGGCCGACTGCCGTTCCGCGAGCGTGTCGGCGAGGATCATCTGACGCACGGCGTCGATGCGGTCGCCCTCGAAGAACATGTGCTCGGTGCGGCACAGCCCGATGCCGGTGGCGCCGAAGGCGATGGCGTTGGCGGTCTGGTCCGGGGTGTCGGCATTGGTGCGGACGGCAAGGCGGGTCACCTTCTGGCACCACTTCATGAGCGTGTCGAAGTTCTGATATGTCTGGCTCTTCTTGGCGTTGAGCGATTTCCGGATCAACACCTGGATCACCTCGGAGGGAGCCGTGTCCACCTGGCCGGCATAGACCGTGCCGGAAGTGCCGTCGATGGAGAGGTGATCCCCTTCCTTGAAGACGTGCCCCGGCACCGTGACGGTCTTGGCGTGGTAATCGATCTGGAGCTCGCTGGCGCCGCAGATGCAGACCTTGCCCATCTGCCGGGCGACGAGCGCGGCATGGGAACTGACGCCGCCCCGGGCGGTGAGGATGCCCTCGGCGGCGATCATGCCGCGCAGGTCTTCGGGGGAGGTTTCGAGCCGGACCAGCAGCACCTTCTCGCCCCGTTCGGCGGCGGCGGCGGCGCGGTCGGCATTGAGGTAGATGCGGCCGCTGGCCGCGCCCGGGCCGGCCGGGAGTCCCTTGGCGATGACCTCGGCGGACTTGATGGCCTGCAGGTCGAAGATCGGAGCCAGCACCTGGTCCAGCTGCTCGGCCGGCACACGGCGGACGGCTGTCTTCCACTCGATCAGCTTCTCCTTGACCATCTCGCAGGCGATGCGGACGGCGGCCACGCCGGTGCGCTTGCCGTTGCGGGTCTGGAGCATGAAGACGTGCCCTTCCTCGATGGTGAACTCGAAGTCCTGCATGTCCTTGAAGTGGAACTCCAGCCCCTTCCGGATGCGCTCCAGTTCATGGTAGGCCTTGGGCATGATCTTTTTGAGGTCCTTGACCGGCTTGGGCGTCCGCACGCCGGCGACGACGTCCTCGCCCTGGGCGTTCATGAGGAACTCACCGTAAAACACCTTCTCGCCAGTGGCCGGGTCACGGGTGAAGGCGACGCCGGAGCCGGAGCTTTCGCCGGTGTTGCCGAAGACCATCGCCTGCACGTTGACGGCGGTGCCCCAGTCGGCGGGGATGTTGTACTTGCGGCGATAGACGATGGCCCGGTCGTTCATCCAGGATCCGAAGACGGCACCGACGGCGCCATCGAGCTGGTCCCAGGGATTGTTGGGGAAGGCCTGGCCGGTCCGCTCCTTGACGAGGGCCTTGAAGCGGGCGACCAGCTCCTGGAGATCCTCGGCGGACAGGGCGGTATCCTCGACTTCCTCGCGGCCGTGCCGCTCCTTCTTGAGGTCGCTGATGACGACCTCGAAGGGTTCGTGGTCCTCTTCGGGGCGCTTTTGCACGCCGAGCACGACATCGCCGTACATCTGGATGAAGCGCCGGTAGCAATCCCAGGCGAAGCGCGGGTTCTTGGAGCGCTTGGCCAGGGCCTGGACGGTGTCGTCGTTGAGGCCCAGGTTGAGGATGGTGTCCATCATGCCAGGCATGGACTCGCGGGCGCCGGAACGAACGGCGACCAGGAGGGGATTGGTCTGGCTGCCGAACTTCTTGCCCAGGATTTTCTCCATGTTGGCGACGCCGGCCTTGATCTGGGCCTGGAGGGCCTTTGGATAGGTCCGCTTGTGGGCGTAGTAGTAGCGGCAGACCTCGGTGGAAATCGTGAATCCGGGCGGCACCGGCAGTCCAATGCGGGTCATCTCGGCAAGGTTCGCGCCTTTGCCTCCCAGTTCCCCCTTCATGGAGCCGTCTCCGTCGGCTCGCTTGTTTCCAAAGGTAAAGACGTACGTGGAAGATTTGGATGATTTGGCCATAGGTGCTGCGTCCATCGGGTTAGCGGCTCCGGATGATTCCAGAAAGAAACCGAGCGGGGAGACTAGCAGAGGCCCCCCCTGTGTCAACGCCGAGTTGGAAAGAAAGGGGGTGACGCGGCAAGACGCTTGACCAAGTCGGCACGGGTGCCTGTGGCGCAGGCTCTTACTCCTACTCCTACTCGCCTCTGCAGAGTAGGAGTAAGAATAAGTCATTCCCTAGACGCGACTGGGGAAAGAAGGCTGCGCAGCGGGTTGTGGGTCACGAGGTGAGACATGGGCGAGGAGAGGACAATAGATCTCACCCTATCAAAGGCCCCTCACCCCATCCCTCTCCCGGCGGGAGAAGGGGACCCGTCCTCTCCGCGGAGAAAGTCCCCTGCACTCATCCCTCTTACCCATCCCGGCTCGCAGTTCCCACTCCCCTCGGGAGAGGGTCAGGGTGAGGGGCCCCTGCAAAACGACAACATGTGGGTCGTTCTTTTCGGGTAAAGGGTACGAGCAAGATGTAACCGGAAGGTCGGATGGAGACACCGCCTCGACTCGCCGACATTGTCTGCAGCCTTGGGTGACGCGGGAACACCACACGAAAAGCGAAAAAGCCCCCCATGGAAGGGGGGCGGGGAATCGAGCCGATGAGTCGCCGGGCTCGGTCCTGACGGCTGGACCCGGATCAGGCGGCGGCCTCGTAATGGACCCAATGGAAGGCGTGCTGGACCAGCTCGGTGGCGTTCTTGAGGTTCAGCTTGCTCTTGATGTACTCCCGGTAGGCCTCGACGGTGCGGACGCTCAGGCGCAACTCCTCAGCAATCTGGCGAGTGCTCCGCCCTTCCCCGATGAGGCGGAAGACCTCGAGTTCCCGGTCGGTCAGATGCTCGATGGGGGAGCTGCTGGGCTTGCTTTTGCCGGTGGCCAGATACTGGAGCATCTTGGCCTTCATCCGTTCGCTGAGGAAGATCTCGCCCCGCAGCACGCTGCGGATGGCGACCAGGACCTGCTCGATGGCCTCCTCCTTCATGATGTAGCCAAGGCTGCCGGCCCGCAGCGCGCGCTCGGCGTAGAGCGACTCGTCGTGCATGGACAGCACGAGGGTCGGCAATTCGGGCCAGCGCGCCTTGAGATTCTTGATCAACTCGATGCCATTGCTGCCCTTGAGGGAGATGTCGATGACCACGACGTCGGGCTTGAGTTGCGCCACCAGCTCGAAAGCCTTGGGCCCCTCCTCGGCTTCGCCGCAGGTTTCCAGGTCGGCTTCCTGATTGATCAACCGAACCAACCCCTGGCGAAGGATGGCGTGGTCGTCAACCAGCAGCACCTTCGATTTGGGTTTGCGATTCACTGTGGGTGTCTTGCTTGGCATAAGCGTGTCATTGAGTGGTCGTTGAGCCCTCGGCCACTGCGGCCGCCTTCTCCGCCGGCACCGAGCATGTCACTTCGGTGCCACCTTCCGGAGGCGAGTAAAAGTCCAGGCGAGCTCCGATCTTTTGCGCCCGATACTGCATGATCCGCATCCCGAGCCCGATGGTGGCGGACCGCTGCGGCTCGAATCCCGCGCCATCGTCCCGAATGCAAAGGTGCAACTGGTCATCCTCCAGCGTGAGCTGAAGCTCGATCTGGCGGGCCGCCCCGTGCTTGACGGCGTTGTTGATGGCCTCCTGGGCCAGGCGAAAGAGGTGGTTGGTCACATCCGGGTCGCGCACCACCAGCCCCGGGCTGGTCAGGAGCCGGCAGCGGATCTTGGAGGCCTCCTCCACCGAAGCCGCCATCTCCTGAAGCGCCGCCACGAATTCGCCCGATTCCAGTTCCACCGGGAAAAGGCTGCGCGCCAACTGGCGCGTCTGGGAAAGCACGTTGATGACCATTCGCACGATCTCCGCGGCATCGCCCGCTTCGGGAAGCTGACGCGCGGCCAGCTTTCGTTCCAGTGCCTTGCCCAGGAACGTGATGCCCGTGAGGTGCTGTCCCAAGCCGTCATGCAGGTCCTGCCCGATGCGATGCTGGGTGCGCTGGCTGACATCGAGGATCTCCCTCTCGAACTGGTTGCGGGCAGTGACATCCCGCACCAACGCCAACACCGAGCCTCCCTCGCAGGCGGACATTCGTGCCTGGAACACGCGCACACGGTCGGCCAGGGGATACTCGAAGTTAAAGATGTGCGGCCCCCCACCCGCGAGCGCGACCTCCAGACATTCGCGACCCCGCTTCTTGAAATAATCCGGCAGGAGGTCAAACGCGCTTTGTCCCACCAATCCCTCGGCGGAAAGTTGGAACTCGTAGTCGGGGGGGCAGTGTGCTTCCAGGATCAAGCCCTTGGCATCCACCTGGAACAGAAGATCTCCCAAACTGGAGAGCAGCGCTTCGTGATCGGACAGCGCCCGGGGCTCCGGCCGGTCGTCATGCGTCGGCAACACCCGCAACATGACGCCGCCCGAAGACGGCGTCCGCGAAGTCTCGCTACGATGTTTGTGCGGAGGTGATTCCACAACCATTCAACCGAACCCATTCGGGCTCACTTCATTGTGCCATCGGCGGCTGGGGGAAAAACTCAAGCATGCAATGCATGGGCGCCGGAAGGCGGCGCCCAGCAAGCCGCTACATCAGAACCACTTGGCGGGGTTGATCGGCATGACTCCAGTCCGCGCGCAACGTCGCCCGCGGTTGGATGGGTGCCGGCTCCGCCACGCGCCGCGCCACCCGGACCGGCACGAAGCATCCACCGCCTCATCCCTGCGGTCTCGCCGGAGGAGCGGATGGATCGTCACGTTCACCATCACGACAGAGTCCGCCGCCTCACGGCGGCGGCTACGTGGCATGCGCCTGTCTTGTGCGCATCCCTCCTTCCCAGGAACCGGAGACCCGTCACCGCCCTGGCTAGACCTGGAAGCCGAACCACCGTTCGTATTCCTGGAGGGCGTAGCGGTCGGTCATCCCGGCCAGGTAATCGCAGACGGCGCGGTGCGTGCCGTCCTTGCGGATGCGTTTGCGGGCTTGCTCCCCGATCCGTGAAGGATGGTCGAGGTAGAAGCGGAAGAGTTCCTCGAGCATGCGCACGGCGCGGCGGTTGGGTTCGTGGACCTCGGGGTTGTAGTAGAGGTTCTGGTAAAGATATTTGCGCAGCTCGAGGTTGTGACGCCGCAGCTCGGAGCTGTAGCGCACGAGTGGCTTGGCCTGCCGGCGCACGTCGTCGGCGGAGGTCACACCACGTTGGCGGAGGTGTTGTTCGGTGTTGAGCACGACATCCTTGACCTGCTCGTCGATGATGCAGCGGATGATGTAGTAGCGGCGCGATTCGGCGGGCGGCTTGCCATAGTGGCGCTGGACAAAGCGGGCGGACCGACGCCAGATGGCCACGTCGCGCGACAGTTTCGACTCCGACAGCAACCCGGCGGTGAGCCCGTCGTCAAGGTCATGGCTGTAGTAGGTGATCTCGTCGGCGAGGTTGGCCACCTGGGCTTCCAGCGAGGGGGACCGTGCGTCAAAGCCGAGTTGGCGTCCCGGGCGGTCAAAGCCGGTGGCATGCTTGGCCAGGCCCTCGCGCACTTCCCAGGAAAGGTTCAGGCCGGGGAAGGAGGGGTATTTCTGTTCCAGGAACGCCACCACGCGCAGGCTTTGACGATTGTGTTCAAAGCCGCCGTGCTCTCGCATGAGGCGGTGGAGGGCGGCCTCGCCCTTGTGGCCGAAGGGGGAATGCCCGAGGTCATGGGCCAGGGCGATGGTCTCGGTGAGGTCCTCGTTGAGCCGGAGGGCGCGGGCAATGTTGCGGGCGATGGCGGCCACCTCCATGGAATGCGTGAGGCGGGTGCGCAGGTGGTCCCCCGTGCCATTGAGGAAGACCTGGGTCTTGTATTCCAGGCGCCGGAAGGCGCGGCTGTGAATGACTCGGTCGCGGTCGCGCTGGTATTGGGTGCGCCACTCCGGAGGCGCCTCGCGGTGGACGCGGCCCCGGGTTTCGGCGGAGAACTGGGCGTAGGACGCCAGGGTGGCCTGCTCGCGTTGTTCCAGTTCGATTCGAGTCAGGGGCATGTGGGCTCTCAGGGCGTTCCCGCAATGACCCGCACCGCTCCGGCACCGAGGGGCCGGTCAGTTTTCCTCCAGCACCTGTTCGACCGAGATGCCATGGAGCTCGAAGAGGCGGCGGATGGTGTCCTCGATCAGGTTGTTCGGACAGGAGGCACCGGCCGTGATGCCGACCGTGATGTCTCCCTCCGGCAGCCAGCGGTGGGTTTCGACCTCCTCCTGCTGGTGGATGTTGAAATGTTGGATCAGGTCGGAGGAGACCATCTTGGCGGCGTTCTTGATGAAGAAGGTGGGCAGCATGTCCTCCCCCATTTCGGCGAGGTGGGATGTGTTGGAGGAATTGTAGCCGCCCACGACCAGGAGGAGATCAAGCGGTTCCTCCAGCAGCTTTTGCAGGGCGTCCTGCCGGTCCTGGGTGGCGCCGCAGATGGTGTCGAAGAAGCGGAAGTGTTCGCCGAGATGCTCGGGCCCGTGCTTGGTGGCCATGGCCTTGCGGAGGCGGCGCTGCACCTCCTCGGTTTCGCCGCGCAGCATGGTGGTCTGGTTGGCCACGCCGATGGCGTTGAGGTGCACGTCGGGATCGAAGCCGGGCGAGTAGGCCCCCTCGAACTTCCTGAGGAATTCCTGCTTGTCCCCGCCGTGCAGGATGTAGTTGCAGACGTAATCCGTCTCGTCGAGGGAGAAGACCACCAGGTAATGGCCGCCGCCGTTGGCGGTGGCGCGGGAGCTGGTCGCCTTGGTTTCCTCGTGCCAGGCCTTGCCATGAATGATGCTGGTCACGGCGTCGTTGGCGTACTGGCGCACGCGTTTCCACACGCTCATCACGTCCCCGCAGGTGGTGTCCACAAACTGCACTCCCTTGGCCTTGAGTGTCTCCATGACCGCCATCTCGGCGCCGAAGGCGGGAATGATGACGATGTCGCCCTGCTTCAGGTCCTCGATGTCGGCCTCCTTTTCCTTGCCGCAAAGGAACTTGATGCCCATGGCCCGGATCTGGTCGTTGACCTCGGGGTTGTGGATGATCTCGCCGATGATGTAAATGGGCTGGTCGGGGAAGACCTTGCGGGCGGCGTAAGCCAGGTCGATGGCCCGCTCGACGCCATAGCAGAAGCCGAATTCCTTGGCCAACTTGATGGTCAGCCCTCCGGCACTGAGGCGGTGGCCGCGGGCGCGGATGAGGTCCACTAGTTCACTGCGGTAATGCGAAAGCACCTGCGCCTGGACCGCTTCCATCACGTCGGGGCGGCGCAGGTTGATCTTCTTCTGACCGGCAACGGGTGCGGGCGTTGACATATTGGGGCGGAGTATGCGGCGGGAGGATGGCGGCGTCGAGGCCAAAGGGCCCGACTTCGGGATTGCACTGGCCGGGCGCATGGGGAATAGTCGCGGCGTTCGTCGGAGCGTAGCTCAGCTTGGCTAGAGCGCCAGCTTTGGGAGCTGGATGTCGGAGGTTCGAATCCTCTCGCTCCGACCATTTTTTTGCATTCATGCCCATGCGCTTTGGGGACGTGATCCACCCATCTCAAGGACGGGCACGAGCGGCCTCGTAGCCATCCCGCCCAACGATCAGGAAGAGGCGCCGGACTTCACGAGCGAAGCCTCCACGCCCTCACGGGCGTGGCTGCGCGCTTGGCGAAGGGGCTCACCGTCCCGCACATTCCGCCACGGGACACGTAGCCACCGCCGTGAGGCGGTGGACTCCCTTGTGATGGACCACGTGACGACCCACCCCCCTTATCCCGCGACTGCGGGATGGCTACGTGTCCCGTGGCGGATCGGGTTCTTGCGGAGGTGCGGGGGCAAGGCCGTTGACAAATGCGGCACGGGCGCCTGTGGCGCAGATTCTTGCTCTTGCTCTTACCCTTTACCCGAAAAGAACGACCAACATGTTGTTGTTTTTACCGGGCCCCTCACCCTAACCCTCTCCCGCAGGGAGAGGGAACAGCGAGCCGGGATTGGTGAGAGGATTGAGCGCAGGGGCCTTTCTCCGCGCGGAGGACAGGTCCCCCTCTCTCGCCGGGAGGGGGATGGGGTGAGGGGCCTTTGATAGGGTGCGATGGAGAGCGCTCTGGCCACCCATGTTTCACCTTGTGACCCATCCCGCTGCGCAGCCTTCATTCCCCAGCAGCGTCTGGGGAATGACGTATCCTTACTCGCCTTTGCAGAGTAGGAGTAGGAGTAAGAGCAAGATGAAACCGGCATGTCTGGTGGCGATCATGCGTCGCCTTGCCGACTTTGTCAGCAGCCCTGGGTGTGGGGCAAGCCGCTGAATGCAAAAGGCGGAACGGGCGGGCCAGGAAGGGTCAGGCCGCGGCCAGGACGGCAATGTGCCGGGAGAGGCGCGACTTCTTGCGGTCGGCCGTGGCGCGGTGGATGGTGCCGGTCTTGGCCGCCTTGTCGAGGGCGGAGGTCACGGCCACCAGGGCTTGGCCGGCCTGGTCCTTGTTCTTTTCGGTCACGGCAGTGCGAAAGGTGCGCTCAAGGGTCTTGAGGCGGGTTTTGATCTGCTGGTTGCGCAGTTCCTTGCGCGCGCTGCTGCGCACGCGGCGTTCGGCTGACTTTGTATTCGGCATGATGTGATGATTCGGCCCTTTCGGGAAAAGGGAGCGCAAAGACTAACCCAACAGGCCGGCTTGTCAACGGTTCAGTTCGGGCGCTGGAGCGGGCCCGAAACGCCGCAAAAAGGCTCCACCGCCTGCCATACCAGAGCCTCGACGGCATCGACGTCCAGGGTCGCATCCAGCACGCGGAACCGCTTCGGCTCGGCCCGGGCCACGGCCAGAAACCCCTCCTCCACCCGCTCGAAAAAGGCCCGATCCAACTCCTCCATGCGGTCGCGGGCCGGTTCGGATCCTTGCTGGCGTCCCTGGCGCCGAGCCTCGCTGACGGCGACCGGCACATGAAGGAACAGCGTCAGGTCAGGGCGCGTGGGGCCCACCGCGAAGTCGATGACGCGGCGCACGCTCTCGAGGTCCAGTCCGCGGCCATACCCCTGGTAGGCCAGGGTGGAATCGAAGAAGCGGTCGCACAGCACGATGTCGCCCCGGGCCAGGGCGGGCCGAATGACTTCCCGCACCAGCTGGGCCCGGCTGGCGTTGAGCAGGAGCAGCTCCGCCTCCGCGGTCATGCCGTGATTGGAATGGGAATGTTGGAGGGTGTGACGGATCTCCTCGCCGATGGCGGTTCCGCCGGGTTCGCGAAGGGTGAGGGCGGTGTGGCCAAGGTGTTCGAGCCTTCGAGCCAAGCGGGCGATCTGGGTCGATTTGCCCGCCCCTTCCGTGCCTTCAAAGGTGATGAAGAGGCTCACCGATCCACGGGAAGCGGCTAGTTGCCACCGGGCGCGGCCGGGCTGGGGGTGGTAGGCGCAGGAGTGGGCGTGATCACGTTGGGGGCGACACCAGGGGCCGGAACCGGAGGGGCGACCATAGGCCGCCGCACAGCGGTCGGACGCGGTTGCTTCAGGGGGGCAGGACGCACGGTGACCGGCTTGCCGGAAATCGTCTCGGTGAGGTATCCCACCAGGGAATCGATCTGCTCGTCGGTCAACGGACCGCCCCGGTTCTTGGCGAATGCCGGCATGAGCGATCCGGGTCGGCCGTTCACAATCCAATACTTCCAATAAGGAGCGCTGGTGGGGAACTTCAGCTCCTTCAGATCGGGCACCATGGTGGCGCGATGGGCGGTGTCATGGCAGATGGCGCAGGCCGCCACGTAGAGGTCTCGGCCCATCTTGCCCTCGGCCGGTTCGGCATGGCATTTGGCGCAGTCCTGGTTTTTGAAGACCACCTGCCGGTCCACCATGGTCATCTGCATGTTCTTGATGCGCTCGTCATCGATGGTTTCCCCGCCGGCGGTGGAAGTGTTGAGGGAGGCGGGCACGGTGACCTTGAAGAGCAGCGATTTGAACCCGCTCGTGCTGTCCACCATGAGGCTCTTGGTCAGGACACCCCGCTTGTTGCGCAGGTCGAGCGTGGCGGAGATCTGGCCGGTGGAACCGGGATCAATGCTCCAGGGCAGCGCGGGCAATTCGACCGTGGTGCACCCGCAGGAGGGTCGGACCGACTTGATCACGACGCTGGAGCTGTGCGAGTTGGTGAAGCTGAAGGTCACCAGGATGTTGGTGTCCCCCGGATGGGCAACCAGCTCCTTGATGTCCTTGTCCCAGACGATCGCCTCGGGCGGCGTGGGCGGAAACGCCGGGGTTCCGGTCGCTGCGGGCTGAACCACCTTGGCCGGCGGTGAGGCCTTGGGCGTGGCAGGCACGGCAGGGGTGGGACGCGGGGTCTGCACCGCCGGTTTGGGGGCGGCCTGAACCGGTGTCAGCGCCTGAGCCCATCCCAAGAGAGGGGCCATCACCAGGGCCGCCAGTGAAAAGCAGGTGATGTGAAATACTCGGATTCTCATAGGACGACTGGACACGGTAGCGAAAAGGTTCCCTTATTTCTAGTTATTTCCGCCCTCATATCTTTCGGCTGGATGGGGTGCATCCTAAAACGTGGATCAGGCGGAAGGCTTGAGTTTGGGGCCGGATGGCGTGTCCTCGACCACCCACCCACGCTCGAGAATGGCTTGGCGCAGAGCGTCCGAGCGCGGGAAGTCCCGGGCCTTGCGGGCGGCCTGTCTTTCCATCGCCAGGGCAGCCACTTCGGCCGGGGGGCCTTCCTGTAACCCGGGCTCGCCCAAGCCAAGGACGGCATCCATTTCGCGCCAGGTGGCGAGGTGCCCGGCCGCCTGCTCGGGGGTGAGGGCATCACGGGCCAGGGCGCGGTTGACCTCCTTGATCCACTCAAACAGGCAAGCCCAAGCCCTGGAGATGTTGAGGTCATCCTCCATCGCCTCGCTAAAGCCCCGGATGAGGGGATCCTCCGGCAGGCCGGTTCGGTCCCCGGCCCGTTCGTGGAGTTTGCCCAGGCATTCATCGAGCCGGCCCAGGGCGTTGCGGGCCTCTTCCAGCCCTTCCATGGTGAAGTTGAAGGTGTCGCGGTAATGCGCCTTGAGCAGCAGGTAGCGGATTTCCCGCCCCTTGAACCCCTTCTCCAGCAGGTCGCGGAGGGTGAAGAAACTCCCCAGCGACTTGCTCATCTTCTTGCCCTCGACCAGGAGGTGCGCGCCGTGCAGCCAGTACTTCACGAACCGGCAGCCCGAGGACTGGAGACCGGAGCCTTCACTCTGGGCGATTTCGTCTTCGTGATGGGGAAAGACCAGGTCCTCGCCACCCAGGTGCAGGTCGAAGCTGGGGCCGAGCTGCTTCATGCTCATCGCGCTGCACTCGATGTGCCAGCCGGGTCGCCCCTCCCCCCACGGGCTCGGCCAGAAGATGTCGCCATCCGCCTCGGTCCGCGCCTTCCACAATGCGAAATCGGCCATGGACTCCTTGGTGTATTCGTCGCTTTGCACGCGTTCCCCCGGGCGCATCTCCTCGAAGTTGAGCGTGACCAACTGGCCATACTGGCAACCGGCCGACCGGTACTTGTCGATGCTGAAGTACACCGAGCCGTCCGCAGCCTGATAGGCCATCCCCCGCTCGATCAATCTGCCGATCAGCGCCACCATCTCGGGGATGTATTCGGTGGCGCGAGGCATGACGTGCGGCGGAAGGCAGCCGAGCGCCTTGAGGTCCTCCAGGAACGCCGTCTCGTAACGCCGGGTGTAGGTCTGCAGGTCGCTGCCCGATTCGTGCACGCGGCGGATGATCTTGTCCTCCACATCCGTGATGTTCATCACGTGCCGCACCTGGTAGCCGAGGAATTCGAGCAGCCGCCGGGTCAGGTCCGAGAAGACGAAGGTGCGGAAGTTCCCGATGTGCCCGTAGTCGTACACCGTGGGGCCGCAGCAGTAGAGTCCGACCTGTTTGCCGGCCGGGTCCATCGGAACAAAGGTCTCCACGGAACGGGAAAGCGTGTTGAACAATCGCAAGGCCATAGTGCGGGGCTGAGAGTAGGGAGGGGTCAGCCCGCAGGCAAAGGGAATTCACCCCGATGCGCCCCGGGAAGGAAGTGGTCAGTCGATGGGAAGCAGGAATCGGCCGGTGCGCGGCTGGAACCGGTCGTTCTGGTCGAAGGAAAGCAGCACCTTGCGCACGCGGCCCACGATCTGGTCCCGTGGCACCGGCCCGAAGAAGCGCGAGTCCTTGCTGTTGTCCCGATTGTCGCCCATGACGAAGACATGATCCTCGGGGATGATCATGCGTTGAAAGTCCCGCCGGGCTCGCAGGCCGGGAATGCTCATCACCGCGTGGCCTTCCCCATCCAGAAACTCGCGCGCGAAGAGCGAGTGGCGTCGCAGCGAATCGGGCATCTCCTGGGAGGTGTCCTCATCGAGGCGCTCGTAGCGGACCGGCTCGTCGTTGATGTAAACCACATTGCGCCGCATTTCGATCACGTCGCCGGGCAGCCCCACCACGCGCTTGACCAGGCGCGTGTCGTCATCGGGCGAGAAGAACACCACGATGTCGCCCCGGCGCGGTTCGCCCCACCGGCAGAGGCGCTTCATGGTCAGGGGGACGCGCAGGTCGTAGGCCGCCTTGTTGATGAAGACCATGTCCCCCTCCAGGATGGTGGGGTTCATGGATCCGGTCGGCACCCAGTTCCAGTCGGCGAGGATCGACCGCATGGGGATCAGGACGAACACGACAAACACCACCACCCATTTCCAATCGCGCCATTGTCGCCGCCAAAATCCCGGGGGTGTCGGTTTGCCTTGGCCAGTCTGCATCGCGCCCCCACCCTAGCCGACTCCCTGGATCATCGCAAATCTCCAATGGCCGGCGGACCCATCGCGGGTGTGATTGGAAATGGGTGATGCTGGGATCCCATTCAGCCGCTGGGTGAGGAACGGAGTAAGAGCATGAGTACGAGTATGAGCAAGATGGCCATTCTTACTCGTGCTCTTAATCCTTTGGGTCACCCCTTGTTAAGCGCACCCTGACGTCCGGGGGACCGCCCACTTTTTTTGTCGAAGTTTCCGCGTGCCTATGGCACCAGTGGAGTCGTGATTTCGCTCCAACAACTCCTGAGCAAGGAAGACCGGTTCTTTCACCTCTTCGAAGCCAGCGCCACCGAGTGCTGCACTTGCGTCAAGGCGCTGCGCAAGCTCACGCTGGATCCCGGCAACCACCAGTTGCTCAACGCGGTCACACAGGCCCGGCAACGGGACAAGCTGATCCACAACGACATCACCGAGGCGCTCTGCTCCACCGTGCTCGCCTCGCTCGAACGCGAGGACATGATGGACCTGGCCGAGGCGCTCTACAAAATCCCCAAGGCAGCGGAGAAGATCGGCGAACGCATTCTCATGGCGCCGGCACTCCTCGCGGGCTTCGACCTTTCGCAGCAAACGCACATGCTCCAGCAGGCCACCGACACCCTGCGCATCATGCTCGAAGCCATGCACCACCATTCCCCCATCGAGGAGATCAAGCGGCTCAACAGCCAGCTGCAAGAGGTCGAGGGCAAGGCCGACAAGGTGGTCATGGAACTCCTAAGCGTCCTTTACCAAAGCGACATGCACGGGCGGCGCGTCGTCTTTCTCAAGGACATCTTCGAGCTGTTCGAAAAGATCACCGACCGCTGCCGCGACGCCGGCAATGTCATCGTCCAGGTCACCCTGAAGGCGGCTTGACCCGGCGCTTCCCCTTGGGTTCCTCCTCCACGCGGTCCATCTGCCGCGCAATGTCCATGCGCATGCGGGCCGCATCCACCAACTGCCGGTTGAGGCCCGGGGGAAACCATCCCGACCCAATGTTGAACTTTACACGGTAGGCCCGGCGATAGAGTTGGAACAGGCTCCAACGCAAAAGGCCTCGATTCCACTTCCGAAAGCGCTCCAGGGCGTCCTCGCCGGGAAGGTGCTCCTCGCAAAGGCGGCGCAACGCCGGCTCCTGCCCGCAGGCCTCCACCACCTCCTTCGACTCGAAGACCCCGGTGGCATAGGACCACGTCAGGACGCAGAGCAGCTGCCTGGGCCGGAACTCCGGATGCCGCTCCAGGTAGGCGAGAAGGACCGGATGATCCCACCGCAGCATCCCGATCTCCTCCTCGATCCAGTGCATCACTTGCCCCTTGTCAAACCATTGCCCCAGGTCCCATGGAGGCCGAAAGCCAGGCGGGCCGGAACGTGGCATGGCGGCAGGTTGCATCTGGGAAGGAGGTTGCTCCAGACCCGGACCGGCTTCAATTCGATAGTGACCCCCGCCGTGCGATAGCAGGTTTTTCCAGCCGGTCACAAAAACGTCATGAGCCTGTAACATTAACAAGCGAAGAGTACGTCGAAGCAGGGCCAGGGCCGAAACCTGGTCCGCATCCCGAGGGGGATGCAGATGGCAACTATGTTTATGGAAAACCAACCGGAATGGGACGGGAGCCCCACAGCACCCGTCCGTGAACACACGGACCTGAGGCAGGCCGTGGGCGAGGAGACCCTCGCTCATCTGGCTCTCGATGCGGTCCAGCGGCTGGACGACGTCCGGCCCGCCTGGCGGCGCCACGCGTCTCACGCGTTCGAACCCCGGATGATGCTGACGCTCTTGAGCTACTGCTACGCGTCGGGCATCTACGGATCGGCCCAGGTTGCCGATGCCATCCGGGACAACAGGATGATCCGCTACCTGTGTGCGCGGACCTATCCCGACCCCAAGGCCATCCGGTCCTTCCGCAAGGGGCACCGCGGCCTTCTGCACCAATGCCTGAACCATGTCCTGCAACAGGCGCGGGGATGGCATCCAGATCCGGCTTTGGCCGACTCCTACGGCGGCAGCGTGCTGACGCACCGGCTGTGCGGGCGGATTGATGCCGATGCCCAACACCGGCTGGACGTGGCCATCTTCATCGATCGCATGCTGATCGATGAGGATTGAGCCGCGGCTCAGCCCGGTGCCCTTTGCCCCCCTTTCCCATTCCTTTCCCCTGCATTCCTTCTCCAGGGAAGTCCTGTAGCCCCGTATCCATCTCATCCCGGCGGCGGGCGAATACGCATGCGGACCACGCGCCATCGCAACGACCCATCTGCCTGAAGGCAGGACTACGAACGTGCGCGGCCTCCGTTCGTAGTTCTGGCTTTAGCCAGTCCCCGGTTCAAGGGGAGGCGGGATGCGCCCCATACAGGCGGACGCACTCAGGCCATGAATCGAAACCTTCCGGCATCACGGATTCTGCAGCCAGGGCGCGGCCAGACGATACACGCGGGTGTCGTTGCTGACCGGGTCCGTGACAATCACCGTGCGATTGCTCGGACATGCCACGACCCCGGACAGCGTTTCCCACACCAGTTCCTCCAGGGTGTTTTTGTACTCGACCTTGTAGGTCGTGTTGGAGGCCGCCATGAACTCCAGGTTGACCCCTCCCGAAAGACTGACCCTGTCGATGCGCAGATAGCTGTTCTCATCGTTGGGATCGGTGCCTGACTCGTATTCGTCGCCGTTGGACACCCCGTCCATGTCCGCGTCCCCGTTGGGATCATCCACGCCGTGGTCCGCTTCCCAGGCATCCGGCAGGCCGTCCTGGTCGGCGTCCGGCAGCACGGTGAGGAAGAAGTTGGGACTGAGCACGCCAGGGGTGAAGAAGGCCTGGTTGGTGGCGACCACCGAGTAGCGGATGGCGGGGCCACCGTCGTTGGTCGTGACATTCTCCAGCCGGTGGAAGCTGCGGCCGGAGTTGAGCGTCACCAGTTCCAGGGTGGCGAAGCCCTTGCGCCAGCGGTAGGTCATCGGCAAGGTGCCGCTCACCTCGACGCTCATGGTGACGCTGCCGCCCTCCACCACGTAATACATCGGGTTGATCTTGTCGAACGCGGGACGGATGAGCACGGTCACGCGGACGGGATTGCTGATGACCGTGGAGATGCTGTCGGTCACCACCACGTCATAGATGCCGTCGTCCTCGGCCTGAGCATCGAGGATCTCCAGGATGCTGTCGTTGGCGCCGGGAAGCGGGACGCCGTTCAGGCGCCATTGATACTGGACCAGCCCGGAGCCATTCACCTCGACGCGGAGCACGGTGTTGCTCCCCTGCCCGACCGCCACGGGCTGGGGCTGGCCGTAGATGACGGCCGGAACCAGCACGTCCACCTGGGCCGGAGCGCTCAGCGCCGCTCCGGATCGGTTGAACACCAGGACCTGGTAGGTGCCCACATCCGAGAACTCGACGTCCTCCAGCAGCAGGATGCTGCCGGTGGCGCCTTCCAGGGCGTCGCCGTTGAGGATCCATTGGTAGGACAAAGGAGCCTCGCCGGTGGCCGAGACGCTCAGCATGCCGTCCATGAGCAGGACCAGGGACAGGTCCTGCGGCGATTGCACAATGGAAGGGGCCGTGTCGTTGCCCAAGCCACCACCCGGCGTTGGCGCCGCGGCCCGCCAATGAGCCGGATCGTTGGCGTAGGCCGATTCATCGAGACGCTGCAGTGACGCGCCGTAGCCGTCGGCGGCTTCGTCCCAGGGAGCCTCGTCCTCATACTCGATCTTTTCGATGCGGACCAGGGGCAGTTCAATCGGCCCGACCTCAGGGGTGTCGCCGAAGCGGAGATCGACGCGCTCTGCCGAGTTGTCGAGCTTGCCCTGCCAGGGACCGTGCACCTGCACCGCGGGATCCACGCCGAAGCGCTGCCGGAACGCCGCGAGGGCGGCCGGGTCCGCCATGGGATCAAATCCCACCACGATCAGGTACTCGCCCGGATTCATGGTCACGGCCGGGGGGAAGGTGAACTCCACGGCATTGACCAGTTGCCAGGCGTTGGTCGGGTTGCCCGTCTCAAACAGACCCACCGTCGAGCCTCCGGTGTTGTGCAACTCGATGAACTCGTCCAGGTCGATGTCCTGCCCGTTCACATCCGGAGGATGGAAGTGGATTTCCGACACCACGACCGGGCCGATCCTGGGTCCGGCATTGGGTGCGTTGAACGTCAGGGCGGCCCGGGCCACGACATCGACATTGGTCACGCTGTTGACGTGGCGCGCGAAGGAAACGCCGTTGGCCGAGGCCCCAAAGTCAAACCCGTCGAAGTAACCGGTCAACTCGCTGCCGGCCGGGTCACCGGAGAAGAGATACACCTCCTCACCCTTGGAGCTGAAGGTGAAGCTGGGCGGCACGCCAGGCGTGGGATTGAAGTCATCCTCGTCCAGCGTGAGATAGCCAAGCCCGGCCACCATGGTGCCATTGGGGATGCGGTACTTCATGGGATCGCCAAAGTCATCGGAGAGGAACCATCCGCCCAGGTCCACCGGGCCCGGCGTGGGATTGTAAAACTCGACCGCATCCAACTGCGGCGGATCGGTGTGGGTGAGGATCTCGTTGACGACGATGGGCGCCAGCACAGGCGCGCCGGGGTCCGAGGCGCCCGGGGTGCCGTCGATCGTCCCGCTGGGCCGCCATTGGCTGCTCTGGTTCCAGGCATCCGGCTCGGCATCCTCATCCACGACGACGAGGGAGAAGCCCAGGCCGTCGGTGATGGGATACCACGCATCGTTGTAGCTGAAATCGAGGATCTCCTCGCCGTCGGCGGCGACGAGGCGGAGGCGCTCCCCGCCATTGTCCAGCAGCGCGGCATAGGAGCCCGTCACGTTCAACCCGGCGCCGTAGCGCGCGTTGAATGCGGCGACGTTCTTGGCGACAAGGATGGTCTCATCCGGTCCCAGGATCGTGTCGGGCAGGGCAAAGTCGATGCCGTTGATGAAGCGGACGCCGGCCAGGCTGAGCGGACTGGGGCCGATGTTCTTGAGTTCGATGTACTCGAAGTTCTGCTCGAAGGGATAGTCCGCCATGAACGGACTCCCCAACAGTGGCGAGGGGTTGTACATGATCTCGGTGATGCGGAGGTATTGCTGGGCGGCGTTGGGCGTGCCTGCGTAGGTGTTGGTGGACACAGCCCGGCCGGTCTGGTCGTAGAGCTCGATCGATTCGCCGCGCGCCGAAAGCTGGCCGTTGTAACCACCCACCACGAAGAGTCCCTGCCCTCCGCGCGGTCCGATCACGCGGGCCCGGAAGGCGTTCAGGTCGGGCGACACGTAGAGCACGCTGTTGGAGGGCATGACGGTTCCCGGCTTGAAGGTGAACTCGACGCCGCCGTCGAGTTGCCAGCCCGAGATGTCCACGGCAAAGGGGTTGGCATTGGTGAGGCAGAGGTATTCCTCGTTCTGGTTGCCGGACGGCGGGTTGTACTCAAGGCCCGCGATGTCGATCACGGCGTCGGTGGGCTGGGCCAGCGGGATGCCGGCATTCTGGTTCTCCAGAACGCCAATCGGAAACGACGTGTTGCCGATGCTGTGCCGCACGTAGAAGTGATAGCGCCGTTCCCCGATGAAGAGGTTGATCAGGTCGTCCACGCCCTGGTCGAACGGGATGCCGGGGTCGAAGTTGGACTGGCCGCCCTTGCCGGGCCAGCCCCACTTCTGGCGGTCGCGATTGGCCTCCTCGCGCATCAACTCCTGCAGGTCGCGGATGCGCTGCTCCACCGGCAGGAGGTAGGGCGAGGTGCCGGGCGGCTTGAACCAGGTGTCCAACATCGTGCGCATGCGGCGGAGATACATCTCGCGCGTTTCGGGAATGTCGAAGAAGGCGTCGTAAACCCGGTTGTAGTTGCCCGAGTTGATGGCCAACACCTCCGATCCGCCGTAGAAAGGATGGGCCTTGTGGTTGTCGTTGGTGGCCTGCACCCCCTCGATCACCGTGGGATTGCCGCCCTCATAGAAGATGGCGCCCCAGGAAAGGTTCATGTCGAAGGGAATGGCCCGCCAGAGCCGGTCCCCGAACGTGTCGCGGTACAGGCTCATGTTCGCCCAGACATCGTCGTTCTCATGCACCCACCGCGCCGTGACCAGGTAGTTGAGCATCTCCGGCACATCGAACATGTCAAAGACGGCGTTGCGGCGGTTGGCCAGCGACTGGGACTCCGCGATGGCCGCCGCGAGTTGCTGGTAATCGGTGTTGTTGCCCTCGGGCTGGTTGCGCGGGCGGAAAATGCCGGTGCTGAACTGGCTCGTCTGGGCCGTCCCCACCGCCTGGTAGAGCGCGCCGCGGTCGTCATAGCCCAGGTAGCGGGTGATCTCGGGCCGGATCATGATCTGATGGTTGGCGAGCTGGTAGAACACGCCGTTGGTCATGAGCAGCACCGGATAATAGAACGGCGCCGGAGCCCCCATCTGGTCGGCCAGCCAGAAGCTCAGGCCCTGGCGCATGTAGCTCGGGTCCGGAAAATCGGCGACAAACGAGGTGTCGCGCACCCGGTCGCCCGGGCCGGGATGACGCAGGCGATGCTCGCGGGGAAACTCCAGGTGATGGGACTTCTTGGTGTAGCCGGCCGTCGTGTTGCCCCGCACCCCCATGCGCACATTGTCGTAGAGTTCGCCGTCATGAAAGATGGACACGCGCCCGCCCGTGCGCGGACGGGCCGTGGCGTCAATGCGCGACCACTCCGTCGGTTCCACGAACAGGTTGAAGATGGGCAGCTTGCTCTGGAGCGTCGGGTCCTGCACCATGGTGCCGAGGAACTCCTCGTAATCACCCAGCCCGCCATCGGGCCCCACCACGGCCGGGTCGAACACGGGCCAGCGGGACGTCGCCCCGTTCAGGTCCGAGGCGCTGAGGTGATAGCGGATCATCTGCCCCTGCGTGGAAGCCGAGGCCGGGATGATGGCGCCAAAAACCCCGTCTCCCAGCGCCCCATCCCCGTGCAGCCCGTCGTCCGCCATCGAGAGGTTCACCACCGGCCCGAACATGATGCGGTAGTGGAGCTGGAAGGAGGTGATGGGCGTGCCAAAGGTCGGCGCCACGCGCGCCGTAATGATCAGATCATCGGTGTCGGCCGGCACCTGGGGCTGATGCGCCACCTCGGAGATGATCGGTCCCAGATCCTCCTGGCCCAGCCCGTTGAAGTTGAGCGGACTGGGGGTGACAAAGTAACGCTGGTTCGTGCTGATCATCCCCACGCTCGTGGCGTCCAGGGTCGCATCCAGGAGAAAATCGGAATTGGCGGCGTCAATGTTGAGCCCTTGGACGGCGAGCACATTCGGCCCGGCCACCAGGAGGCTGGCGGCGGCCGACAGATCCACCTCCTGGAACTGCAGGGCGCGCGGATCGGGATGCCGATCCGTGGCGGCCGCGTTCCATGCGGGCACCGTCGGGGCGTTGGCGCGGGAGACCTCCGTGCCGTTCAGATACATGACGTAGCCGTCATCGTAGCGGACCCCGGCCACGAGCCGGTCCACCAGCGAAGGTTCGGCAATCTGGAAAGGGAACCGCAGATAGATCGAGCTGTTCACGTTGCGCATGGCGGTTTCCACATCGAGCCCGATCGCAGTGGTGTAGTCCGAAGAACTGCCCCCGCTGGACTGGACGTGCGCCAGCACCTCCTCCGGACTGAGCGCGCGCCGGTACACCACCACCTCGTCGATCAGCCCGTTGAAGAAGTTGCCTGAGGTATCGAACACGCCGCCGCCGCCGATATTGAAGTTGGAACCCGAGGTGGCATAGTTCCCCGAGCTGGCGCCGCTTTGCGCCTGCACGCCGTCGATGTAAACGCGAAAGGTGGAGCCGTCGCCGGTGACGGCGATGTGATGCCAGCTGTTGAGGGGATTGGGCACGAAGTTGAGAAAGGGAACATCCATGCTGCCCGCGCCCGGCGTCCAGATCTGCAGCGTCCACCCCGTGCTGAAGCCGAACTCCAGCGCGTCGTTCTTGCCGAACAACCCGACGCGGCTCACCGGCGCCGCGGCGAAGTTGACCCATCCGGCCATGGTAAACCCGGTGATGTTGTTGAGGATGTCCGCACTGACGGCGACGTAGGTGCTGGAACCGTTGAAACGGACCGTCGTGTTGTCCGCCTCGAACCCGCCCTGGGCCGGGGGACGCGGCCCCGCCTGGTTGTAGAGCACCGCCCCGGAGTAGGTGCCGTCATAGGCGTCCCCCAGCGTGCCCAGGTTGTCCGCCGGCAGGCCTCCGGACGTTTCGGAGAACCGCCAGAATCCCGCCGGCCCCAGCGCCTCGACCGCGATCGGAATGGAATCCTCCTGCGGATCCACTTCCCCCGTGTCATACCCCACCCCCGCCGTGCCGCCCGTCCAGGCACTGTCGTCAAAGCCGGGCATCGTCCAGGTATCGCCCAAGGCATCGCTGGACGGCACCAGGGCGCGCACCGTGGCCCCGGTGGCAATCAACGTTGAAAAGTCCGCGGAAAAGGCGAAGCCGAAGGAGACATTGCGGACCTGGGCCGGGTACTCCGGCGTGAACTCCGAGGCGATCGAGCCGTCCGGGCGCACCAGGGCCAGATACTCGCCACCGGCACTCAGGTTGTAGCTGGTGTGCAACTCGCGTCCTGCTTCCCGGCGATCCTTGCCCGAGGCGAACACCAGCATGAACTGGCCGCCCGCCAGGTTGGTGGCGGGGAAACGCCACTTGTTCAGGTCGTCCTCGTCGTCCGTCAACGACCATCCCGCCAGGTTCACGTCGGCCGCGCCGGCGTTGTAGATCTCGATCCAGTCCGAATCGTCGCCGTCCTCGTCCAGGATCAACCCGTTGGAGGCCATGAACTCGCTGATGATGACGGTGGTAAGGATGGCGTTGGGATCCAGGTTGTACTGCCAACCGCCGCCGGCGAAGCTGTTCGGGATCGGCGCGGTGTCCTGAATGCCGTGCCCGGCCGCCCAGGCCGCGGGGACCGTGCCCACCGGGGGCTCATCGAACTCGAAGATGTATTCCTGGGCCGAGATCACCACGAGGTTGTTGACGGGAGCGTTGTTGACCTGGAGATCCCCCACGTCCACCCCCACGACGTCCTCGCTGAAACGCACCCGGATTTGGTTCAAGGCCGTGACCGTCGCCCCCGGCGCCGGCTGTATGCTCGTCGCGACCGGCGCGGTCATGTCCACCAACTGGTACGGCCAACCGGCACCCGGCGCCGTGTGATCGAACGGGTTGGGAGGGAAGGCGGTGTCCCGGATGCCATGAAGGGGATCGAAGCTGATCTGCACGGTGCCATAGGCCGGCTGCGGGAAAAAGAAGGTGTAGCTGTTGCCGTTGGCGACCACGCTGCTGGCGGCAGGCGCTCCGTTGACCAGAAGGTCCGGCGCCGTCACACCCAGCACCGGTTCGCTGAAGGTCACTGTCACCTGGTTGAGGAAGGTCACCGTGCCGCCGGCGGCGGGCGCAATGTCGGTCAGGACCGGGGGATCCAGGTCCGGCGCGTTGGCCGTCATCGTCAGTGCAAACAGCATGTCACTGCTGCCGATGGACGAATTGAGGAGATGCACGGCGATGACATTGTTGCCGGTCTGCAGAATGCCTTGGCCAAGGGTTGGAACGTTCAAGGCAATCGGCCTGGGTTCCGGATCGGCATTGATCGCCAGGGCATCGAAGGTGGCCTCGCCCAGGTCCACGCCGGGCCGTCCCACCTCAACGCCGTTGATCCAGATGATGCACCCGTCATCGACGTCCCCCGCCAGGTCGAGGCTCGCCACGTCGTTGGGATCGGCGATGTTGAACACCTTGCGCAGGTACACACCGGTGGCGGTGTTCTGCACGGCGATCAGGTCCGTGGTGCCCGTGTATCCCGACCCCGTTTCGTAGTAGAACGGCGCCTGCCCGTCCGTCCAGGCCGCGTCACTGAACCCGAGCGACCGCCAGGCGTCGATCGGATTGGAGGCTTCCTGCGTGCCAATTACGTATCTCCAGTCGGAGTCGGCGGGAAATACCACTTGGGCAGCGTTAAGAAAGGGCATCGATGCGATCCAGGACAGCATCGCCAGCAGAAGGCGGGGTTGACTCATACACATAACTCGTTCGGGGATTGGGACCAGGCATTGACGCGACGCCGCAGGTGCCGGAATTCCATCCCGGCTGCGGTGTGTTGATCCAGTAGTACAGTCGGGAGGCCCGGATGGCAGCAAGGATCACAGCCGACACATCAATGCTTGGAATGACCAAGGAAAGTAGGAAAAAAACCGCCTCGGCGCAACGTAATTGTGACGAACGGGTGACTAGCTTGCCCGAAATCCAATCGCCTTATTGCCATTCCCCCTTGTGCCCAAACTTTTCCGCGGCGACTTGACCAAATGCGCGCCCCGCCACCTCCAACCGCGCCAACAAGTCCTCCATTGAAGAGCCAGCCGATTCGCGCGCGGCGCGGATGACGGTGTGGCACTCGTTGGCGTCCATGAACCGGGCCGCCTCCAGCAGTTGCGGGGCGTCCTCCGCCGGGACGGCCAGAAAGCCATGCTGATCGGCGTGGAGAAGTTGTCCCGGCTCGATCCGGCGACCAAAGACTTCCACCGGGCATCCCCAGCGCACCGGCCAGGAATGGGCGTGCCCCACGCATAATCGGCGGGCCAACGCCTTGAACCCGGCATTGGTCATCTCGTCCACATCCCGAATGGCGCCATCCGTGATGGTGCCCACACAGCCCAGGGCCCGGTGCGCATTGCTGTTGACCTCGCCCCAGAACGATCCGTAGAGCGAAGGCTTGTCGAGGTCCTGCACCACCGCGATCTTGGGTCCGGGAACGGAGGCGACATAACGCCGATACTCGCTCCAGGCACGGGGTTGTTCACGGCGATGCTTCACCTCACCCGGCTGGATCACCACCGTCACCGCGTAGCCCACCATCGGCCCCATCTGCGGCATGAAATCGCGCGTCTCCTCCAGGTTGAACCCGGCGCGGGCCGGATCCTGCCGCGTGATCTGCTCCCATCCGTTGTAGATGGTGGGCGTGTTCCAGCGCTTGAGCTGAAGCAGCTCGGCGTGCGGAATTCGGGACGGCGTGTCCGGCGAAGGCGACGGTGTGCTCATGATGTGTGAGGGACAGCATACCGCCCCGCCTCCGCCCGCGGAAGCCGGGAATCAGGCGCCTCCCGCCAAGAGGTTCGCGATTGGAAGTGGGGGGGTATGTCCATGCCATCCAGGTGCGGGATGATGTAAGGAGTAAGAGCAGGAGTAGGAGTAAGAGCAAGATGGGCGTTCTTGCTCTTGCCCTTTACCCGAAAAGGACGACCCACATGATGTCGTTTTGCAGGGGCCCCTCACCCTTGCCCTCTCCCGCCTGCGCGGCCGAGGCCGCTACGGCGCGGCGAAGGCCCGGGGGAGAGGGATGAGTGTAGGGGACTTTCTTCGCGGAGAGGACGGGTCCCCCTCTCCCGCCGGGAGAGGGATGGGGTGAGGGGCCTTTGATGGAATGCGATCTATGATGCTCTCCTCCGATCGGTGCCATTTCACCTTGCGCTGCACCCCGCTGCGCAACCTTCTTTCCCCAGCGCGTCTGGGGAAAGACCTACTCTTACTCCTTTGGGTCACCCACCTTAAATCAGCCGCCAATCGTTGAACGCTATGCGTTTCCCTTCTTGCTTTCCCCATTTCATCACCGCGGAGACCACCTCCTGACGTCGGCGGCTGCTTCACTTCTCGTTGAGCGTTTCCCCATTTCCATCGTCCCCTCCCCCTTTGCACCTCCGCGTCTTTGACTTCGGCGAGTTCAGTCGAGTCGCGGGAGCATCGGCCTGGCCGGAGCCCTCCGCCTCAATTAATTCTTTGCCAACCGGATCCCACGTGGAATGATCGCCGCGCCCACGACACCAAGATGTTCCAATCATTAACTCCAACCGAAAGGAACCCTTCATGAGTGATTCCCCGGATCAGAACACGCCCGAAGCCACCCCGGCGCCGCAGCAAGGCAAGGACTGGCTGGTAACCTTGCTGCTCTCGATCTTCCTCGGCGCACTTGGGGTGGACCGGTTCTACACGGGCCACATCGGCCTGGGTATTCTGAAGCTGGTCACCTGCGGCGGCGCGGGAATATGGGCCATCATCGACATCATCCTCATCGCCACCGGCAAGTTCACCGACAAGGATGGCAATCCTCTCGTTCGCAAATAGGGACGCCGCACGAGCTCAGCCAAGCGGCACCACGGATTCCTGATAGGGCAGAGGTCCGACCCGGATTCGATAATCGAATCCTTCGCCTCCCTGTCCGTTGGCATCCCGGATGGAGAGGTCGAACTCTCCGTCGGCAGGGGCATCGAAACGGACGTGGACATCCTTCCCGAGTGACTGGGGGGTGGCGGGCACCGCGCGGCCGGCGGCATCTTTGATCTCCAGCACCGGCTGCAGCTTCGAACCGCGTCGCGCCGCGTCCACTTCCAGGATCAAGCGCTGGCCTTTGCGGGCACGGAACCGGAACAGATCCACGTCGCCCGGCGCCTGAATCGATCCCTGCAACGATGCCGGCCCCTGGAAAACCTGGGCTTGGTCCGGCTTGCCGTTGGGCTCGGATTCCTCCACCACAGGCCACTGGCCGACAAAGAACCGGATGGGATTGGACAGGCCCTGGGGCGAGAGCACGCGCAGTTCCCGCTCGGTCAGCGGCGCATCCGGGGCCACCGTGATGCGCACCACCAACGCCTCCGCGCTGGGGGCAGGCGTGGTTTCAACGACCGCACCCACCCCGGTGGCACTGACCAACAAAACGTCCCTCACCTCCTCCAAATGGACACCGGTCAGGCGAATCCTGGCTTCGGCACCGCGGTGCGCGCCGGCGGGGATCATCGTGTTGAGGACGGGAAGCTGGCCCGCGGCGGGTTGCGTCAGTGCGACCAGCATCCACGCCCAAGCCCACCACGGCGCCCGCCGCCTCTCAGCGCATGGCAACGCGGCGCGGGCAACCTTCAGGACACACGCCTGCCTTGCGTTCATTCGCTCTTGTCCGCCGGCGTGGGAGGCGTGCCGGGCACAATCAAACCGCTCATGACGCCGCCATGGTCGCCCCCGGACCAGGTTCCCGCATAACGCCCCTCGTGCACCACCACTCGCGCGGTGAAGGTGCCCACGCCGGGAATGGCCAGGTCCGTCAGCGTGATCACCGGCGTGTCGCCGGCCCAGAGGACCTTGACCGGCACTGGCACCGTCACGTCCTTGTCGCCAAACTGCATGCGGGCACGGACCAGCCAGACCTCCCCACCGACCTTGGAGACGCCCTGGATGGTGTAGCGCTCCTCGCGCGACTCCCCGAGTTGGTCGCCATTGGTCAGGTTCCAGCGGCCGACAAACGTGGCCTGCGTCATGGTGGTTACAAATCCCTTCTCCAACGCGGCTCGATCCGGGGCGGCCGGCGCAGCGTCCTGCTCCGCGGCGTTCAGGTTCATGGCCGCAACCCACCCCAGGACGGATATCAGGCAAAGTGTCTTGTTCATGCGGGGCATTGAAGCACAGGAAGCCCGCACAAATCCATAACAGACTTGATGGAATGGAACCCCGGGGTGTGATTGGAAACGGGTGATGCTGGGATGCCATTCAACTGCTGGTTGAGGAACGGAGTAAGAGTAGGAGTGAGAGTAAGAATTGCTATCTTGCTCTTACCCTTTATCCGAAAAGAACGACCAACATGTTGTCGTTTTGTCGGGGCCCCTCACCCTGACCCTCTCCCGCGGGGAGAGGGAACAGCGAGCCGGGGTGGGTGAGAGGGATAAGCGCAGGGGCCTTTCTCCGCGGAGAGGACGGGTCTCCCTCTCCCGCCGGGAGAGGGCTGGGGTGAGGGGCCATTGATAGGGTGCGATGTAGAGTGCTCTGGCCGCCCATGTCCCACCTTGTGTCGCAACCCGCTGCGCAGCCTTCTTTCCCCAGCAGCGTCTGGGGAAAGACCTACTCCTACTCCTACTCCTACTCCTACTCCATTGGGTCACCCACTTTTAATCACGCCCGGAACCCCGCCTGACGGGCTGGACCAGGACCCTGTCCGCAATGGGATTCAAGTCGCCTCCTCCCGGCCCCCATGTCGCGCCACCCACTGGGCCACCTTCCGGCCCAGGGCATCGGCCAGCGCCGGATCCACGCCGCCCGGATCAAATCGAAGTCGGTAATGCATCACCAGTGCCGCCTCCAATTCCTCTCCTCCGCCCGGAAAGGCTTCCAGCAAGGAGACGCGCCCCAGCCAATCCCTCATGGTTTCCTCCGGCGAACGCCCAAGGCCGCGGGTGGCCAGCAGATGTTCCACATGGTAAAAAGGCGAATCGCATCCGGGGCAGGGACCGGTTTGCCGGCCAGTCGGCGAGGCGGTGCCCGGCCCTAATCGCTTCGGCCGACGCCTGAGCTTGCAAAGCATCCAGACCAAATGCCACTGCCGCTCCAGCCAACGCATAGGGAACCAGCCCGCCCAGGGGTGTGCTGGCCCGCCACCAGGTATAGCGGAACCAGAACTTTGACACGCCATCCACCAACGGCCCATACCAGGCGCCACGATCCGCCTCGATGGCCGCCCAGCCTCCCGGTGTGAAATCCACCTCCCGCCAAGCCCCATTCACGTAGGCCAATGCCCAGGCATGCGCGTCCCGTTCGCGGATCAGGAAACCAGCCCCGCTTCGAGCCGAAGGTTGCACCGCGAATCCCGTCGCGTATCGGGCCGGAATGCCCGCCTGACGCAGCAACAACACGGTGGCGGTCGCAAACCACTCGCAGTGCCCCGAACGTTCCTCCAGTAGAAACCGCTTCATCAGCGAATCCCGCGCGGTCAACCGCCATTCCACTCCCGTTTGGTAAGGCACGTACTTGAAGTGGTTGCCGAAGAACGTGGCCAGTCGGGAAAGGATCTCATCGGTGTCCTGCCCGCGCGCCAAACCCATCTCCTCCGCCGCACGAGACACCGCATCTTCCTCAATGGCAGGAACGATCAGATCCGTCGGCACCGGGCTCTGGTCGTGCAGGCGATCCGCGCCATGTCGCAGCACAAGACTCAACGGTCCCGGGACACCGTCCACCCGCACCGCCCCGAATTGTGTCTGCATCACCTCGTTGGCCGGAAGGTGCTGGAGACGCACCGTGCCCACGGGCAAAGGCAACAGTCCCCGGCCGCCGGGAAGCTGCATGAACACGCGCGCACTCCACTTCCCCTCCGCGCCCCGCACCAGATTCCATTCATCCAGCGACACGGGAGGCACGGGCCTCAACTGGCGCTGCGCCCCAAACCAGGTGGAGACGTAGAGCTTGTTGTAACTGGCCTGACGCAACCGCGCCGGCGCCGGCGCTTGGGGATCGGGCTCAAATTGCAGAACAATCCGGCCCGAATCCTTCATCTCGCCCACCCGCCCCATCGACGTGTGAGCCGTCAGATCATCAAAGGCCGAGCGCTGGAACACCCGGATCCATTCCGCGGTCTTTCGCTCGATCTGGATGTGGAGAAAGCGCAGTTGCTGCTGGCCGAGATAACCAATCGCCACCACGCCAAGATATAGACCAGCCAGGATGGGAGCCGACAGACGCCGGGGACGGCCGGACCACAAAGCCCAGCCCGCCAGCACGCTCAGCCCCCCATAGAAGAACGGATCCCAATCGCTGACCGCGCTGGCCGCCAGGAGACACAGGCAGACATAGACATACGATCCGTTCAACCCGGGCCCTTCCGCCCCCGGCCGGCGGCGCCAGAGCCAGAGGAACGTCGAGAGCGACACCTCCAATCGGCAATGATAGGCCTGCACAGCCATCAGGGGGAAAAAGATGAGGGGTTGCCATTGGAGAAAGCTCAGCAGGGCCTCCGACACCTCCCACGTCATGTAACAGAACACCGCCGCCGCCGCATACAGGAGCACTGTGATGTCCCACACACGCCGCATATCCCGTTCCCCCCAATCCAGCCGGGCCGGCACTTTTCGCGACGCTTCCAACACCACCGCCAGCAACAGCCCCGCCACCAGATGCCCGGTCCGCCACCCCCAGAACAAGAGTGCCGCTCCCATCAATAACCAAGGGGTCTTCATTCAATACATCACCTATCCCGCCTTCGCCGCGCTATGGCGTGGCAGGCCCATTCGCCCATTCGCCGATTGGGACCATGACATGGTGACCTCGTGACTTCGTGACGCCCGGGCGAGCCTCACTCACCGCCCCATTCACCCACTCACTCACCCACTGACCCATTCACCCCCCCCTACGCCGGCACCGGCACCGACTTCAACACCCCCTCCACCACCTGGCGGGTTGTCATGCCGGAGAAGCGGGACTGAGGATCGAGCACCAGCCGGTGCGCTATGGTTTCCACCGCGGCTTCCTTGATGTGGTCCGGGCTCACATAACCCAGCCCATCGGCGAGTGCCAGTGCCTGGGTGAGTTTCATCAGGGCGAGGGAGGCACGAGGGCTGGCGCCCAACTGCACGCCGGGCACGACACGGGTCGCGGCGACCAACTCCACGATGTAACGCTTCAACTCCTCGCTGATGCCGACTTGCCGAACCGTCCGCCGCAGCCCGAGTATCTCCTCCACCTTCACCACCGCCTGGACGTTGGACAGCGGGTGCTCCTGAAGTTGCGCGGTCAGGATCGCCACCTCTTCCTCTCCCGAGACGTAGCCCATGCGGGACTGCATCGCGAACCGATCCATCTGCGCCTCGGGCAACGGATACGTGCCGCGGAATTCCACCGGGTTCTGCGTGGCAATGACGAAGAACAACTCCGGGAGCGGCCGCCGTTCCCCGTCCACACTCACCTGGCTCTCGGCCATCGCCTCCAACAGCGCCGACTGGGTGCGGGGCGAGGCGCGGTTGATCTCGTCCGCCAGCAGGATGTGGGTAAAGACGGGGCCTTCATGAAACTGGAAGGAATGATCCCGCTGATCGTACAGCGAGACTCCCAACACGTCCGAAGGCAGAAGATCGGGCGTGAACTGGATGCGTCGGAACCGGGCGTCAATGGACCGGGCCAGCGCCTTGGCCAAGGTGGTCTTGCCCGTGCCCGGCACATCCTCCAGCAGCACATGACCTCCGGCCACCACGGCAGCCAACAGCCGGCGAATCAGTCGGGCCTGCCCCTCGATGACCTTCTCCATGTTGCCGGAGATGGCGCGCAACACCCCTGCCGCCTGCTCGAACGAAGTCTGGGTCATGCCTTGTGCTTAAGGTGCCCGACTCACGCGGCTTACTCAACCCGGAATGTGGGCGTGAGCAGAGGGCAGAGGGCCGATCTCACTCGATGTGGACCAGGGGGGGGGAACGGTCAATGCCCAGTGGGCAATGAGGTCCTGGATTGTTAACTGGGTATTGGCAGATGTGTTGGATCGATCCACTGCTGTCCTTTACCCGAAAAGAACGACCAGCAGGATGTTGCTTTGTCGGGGCCCCTCACCCTGACCCTCTCCCGCGGGGAGAGGGAACAGCATGCCCCGTGGAGGGTGCCGGTTCAGATCGAAAGCCTTTCTCCGTGCGGAAGACGATACTCCCTCTCCCTGCGGGAGAGGGCCGGGGTGAGGGGCCTTTTTTATGGTGCGGTGTAGGGTGCTCGCCTTGCCCTTATTTCACCTTGGGGCGCAACCCGCTGCGCAGCCTTCTTTTCCCAGCAGCGTCTGGGAAGCGACGTATCCTCAAAGACACCTGCTTACCGCCCACCAACCACCACCCACCAATTGACTCCTGCCCCATTCCCCCCTTACCATCCTCCGCGAATGGCACTCAAGATCCGCATCGAATACTGCAGTCTTTGAAACTATGAGCCACAGGCCGTCGGTCTGGCGGAGAAACTGTTGCGGCTCAAGCAGGACATCACCTCGCTGGAACTCATTCCGGCCGGGGGCGGCGTCTTTGAGGTGAGCGTCAACGGCCAACTGATTTACAGCAAGAAAGCCACGGGACAGTTTCCCGAGCCGGACAAGATCCTGCAGGAAGTTCGAAAGCGCCGTGCGAAGTAACCGCGCCCAGTAGCCGCCGACGGAAGGAGGTGGTTCCAAGGCCGTTCCACGGTAATTCAATGTCGGTCCCTTCGAGGCCAGTTTTAAGTCATGGAGAGTGAAGGGTGCCTGGTGGCCCCCGCGGTCTTCAAAACCGTTGCTCCGGTGTTTTGCATCGGGGGGTAAGGTTCGATTCCTACCCTCTCCGTTCGACTCGGCCTCCGCTTCGCTCCGGCCTCGCTCACGGCAGGCCGTTCTTATTGGTTTAGATTACCTCAAGGGATGATCAGGCCGAGTCGAACGCCCTGAGCGATCCCGCAATGCGGGAGAGTCGAAGGGCATCATATCCCTCCGCTTCGCTCCGGCCTCGCTCACGGCAGGCCGTTCTTATTGGTTTAGATTACCTCAAGGGATGATCAGGCCGAGTCGAACGCCCTGAGCGATCCCGCAATGCGGGAGAGTCGAAGGGCAACCCTTCGTGGTTCTCCCCATTTCTCTCGATCTCATTGGACACGGCATTGGTGGTGAACGTAGGCTTTCTCGCGAAACCCAAACCAAGAAGGTTTAATGACACACTACGTCTACATGCTGCTTTTGCAGAACGGCCAGATTTACGTCGGATCATCCACAAACCCACAACAACGATTCAAAACCCACCTCGCTGGGGAAGGCAGCGTCGCTACACGAAGGTCACGACCCATCAAGATCGTTTATACAGAACCCCATCCCGACCTCACTTCGGCCATCCGCAGAGAACGCCAACTCAAAAAGTGGTCCCACGCCAAGAAGCAAGCCATGGCCGACGGGGAGTTGTCCAAACTGAAGAGGTTATCGAAACGCCGCCAGAAATGAATAATTGCTAATTCGAGAGTAACCTTCTCGCCTCCCTCGAAAATCAAACGATGAATCGAAGGCGTTAAGTGTTAATTCGAAGGCTGACCCTGCTCCCTAACCACGTAGATACGGTTCACCACGTAAACTCCGCGAACGAATGACGGGCATCGTTGTGTTCGGCGACGATTGGGGGGTCAGGAGCATCGAGGCCTCCCTCCCCCGGCTCCTGTTCGGCCACAATGGGAAACTTATTTCCTCTCACATCGAGCTCGATCAAGCCCTAGGAATCCTTTTTGCGAAGCTAAACGAAGTGGCCACTGGCCCCCTTGGATACCAGTTCACGAGGATTGACCTCTGTTGGCAACTTGCCGGGTGCCCGGTGGATTTCATTCGGGCGCACCAGACCTTTCAATATCCTGCGATCCGAGCCGCAGTTGGCATTTGGCGGGACGAAACGGTCTTTTGGGGAGGGCGCCACGCAGAGTTGAAATGCCGCCTCTATAATAAGGGAAGGCGGCTTGGTGGCCATTGGGCAGCTTCGCGTCGATTTCCAGCGTTACTGAGACATCGGCTCCAACTTGACCGACAAGATGGGCGAAAACTTCGTCCGCAATGCGACTGGCATCGCGGCCGACCCGTTCAGGATCAAGCGTGACATTTCCGTGGAACCGCTTCGGATCGGGTGTGGGGGATTCACTGCCAGCTCCACCCTCTTTACCACCGGCAACCGTCGGCGCATCACTCGTCCCCGGTCGCACCAGCCACGGCCGCGGTTCCGGGTTGGTGTGTTTCGGCATTAGAGGGAGACAATGATCCAAACCTGTCCGATTCAGGAGGAGACATTCCCAACTCATTGAAACAAATCGGATTGCGCTTCCACCGGCCCCGTGCCCTGTTCCTGCGTTAGCCGCATCCTGGATAGTGTGTTCGAGGTAGAAGATGACGCGGGGTTGCGTGCCGGCATCACGTTCGTCCACCAGAACAGTGCCACGCTTGAGAAGGTCGCGGTGGCGCTCCAGAGTGAGGTCCAACACAGCATCCAGGAGCGGATGGCCGGGGCAAACAAACGCTCCCAGTGGCAGTCCCGTCGGTGAGACCAAATCCTTTTCAAATGCTATCCGCTCGTAACGCGTGCGAACTGGGTCGCTGACACCAATTTGCCGGTCGCGATTCCGCACCGGGGCTGGCACATGTCGAATCTCACAACGGCGGGGCTCACGTTGGCTGAGAGTGCCACCAAGTCGTTTGAAGGCTTCGAGAAAAAAGGATTCGATATAGTGCGGCTGAAGACGACGAGCCTCGGCACGTTCCATATCTTCGCGGACTTCTTAATACCTATTTTGCGATACGAATGCGCAGATTTCGGCGCTTCATGGTGACGGCCAGGACGGTGCGCCCCCACCGGCGGGCCAGAGTTTCATCCGGCTCCTTGCCAAGACGAGCGATTTCTTTCTGGGTCCATAGGCGTTGCTGAGGATGGGGATTGGGAATTCCCAACTCAAAGCGTTTAGCCTTAACGGCAGCCATAGATCGATCCGTGCGTTGGGCCACATTTTTGTCAGAAATCCTGCCGAGAAGTGCGATCTCTCGTCGCGTCCATGGAGCATGCATTGTGAAAGGATTGGGAATGTTTAGGCTCTCACGTTTCGCGGTCACTGCCTTCTCTGTCCGTCCAATCGCTTTAGCAAGAGTACGGTCGGGTTTGGCTCCAAGTAGCCGGATCTCTTTTTTGGTCCAGGGCCGGTCCGTGCGGAAATGGTTTGGGATATTCATCCCCGCACGTTTGGCCTCCACGGCACTTACTGAACGCCCGATTTTCTCGGCAATCTCTTGGTCTGGAAACTTGCCCAAAAGTGATATTTCCTCATCCGTCCAGTAGCAGGGTTGAGGAAATCGATTTGGCAATCCAAGTTTCATCCTCTTGAGAGTAACAGCCCCTTTACTACGTTTGGTCTTGCGGGCAACTTGAGCGTCCGGTTGGCTTCCGAGTAATGCCTCCTCATCCGATTTCCACCACCGGTAGCGTGGTTGAAGATATGGAATCCCAAGGCTGAGGCGCTTGCTGACCACCGACGAGGGATGCCGATTGAGCTTTTTAGCCAGATCATGGTCCGGCATGCTTCCGATCAAACGTATTTCTTCCTCTGTCCAAAGTCGGTGCGCTGGATTACGCATAGGAATCTTGTTCTTAAGGCGCTTGTTTTGAACAGACGCCAGTGATCGACCTAGTTTTCGTGCGACCTCCCGGTCGGGAGCGCTTCCCAAGAGTTGCATTTCTTCCAATGTCCATTCCCGCCATCCTTCAGCAGCCGGAACGATTCCGAGTTCGCGTCGGCGGTCAGCCACTGTCTTGTGATGGCGGTTTAGCAGCTTTCCGACTTCTCGGTCAGTGGCGGTTCCCAAGAGATTCTCCTCCTCTTTCGTCCAGGGACGACGCTTGGGGTTTTTAAGCGCAACACCCTTCCGCAACCGTCGAGTGCGGACAGCCAGCAGTGTGCGGCCGGTGCGCTGGGCAACGACTTCGTCTTGAAGCAGACCAAGAATGGCTTCCTCCTTGGATGTCCAGGGCAAGCCATAACTGGCTTTCTTGTGTCGATTTCCGATTCCCATCAATCCAGTAGAGAGCATTTTAATGAACAACTTGCCGAGTTCCCTTCCCAAGAGAAAACTCTCATTTGGAAAAGCTTCAATAAGAAAATCGATTTGCCACTCATATCAACCTGCCCCGGTTCGATGAAGTGATTCTGGCAGTTCTAGGATTTAGAAGGGTTTTCGGGAGAGGGATTGCTGACGACAACCTGACGAGAGCCGGGCCTTTCAGGATGGCTGCTGATTTCCCACGAAAATGAACAATTCCCTCCGCTGAGTCTGCGGAATCTTTCGGAGCGTCCGCGGCTATGTGACTTTCGTGCGTCGTCTGACGGGCCGTTGCTGCGTACGTCCTTTGTCCCTTTTCAAGGGGAGACCCCAATTGGACTGGAGGCACACCTCCTTTTCCGGCTAGGATAGGGGCATGAAACCGCCGATGCCAGCCATGACAGTCCTGCTGATGATGCTGTCCGTGGCCTTCATGGACGCGGCAGAACAGGAATTCAAACCGTTGTTTCCGGAGGAGGGCGCCCCGGTTGGGTGGGACGTTCGGGCCTGGTCGGACGTCTCGAAGCCCGGACCCGAGAACGCCACGTGGACGGTGAAGGATGGGGTCCTCCATGGAGACGGAGCACGAGGCACCTGGTTGATCAGCCAGGCCGAGTACGACGATTTCGAACTCCATTTCGAATTCAAGCTCGGTCCCGAAGGCAACAGCGGTTGCGCCTTGCGCGCGCCGCCGTCGGGCGATCCGGCGTTCGACGGGCTGGAACTGCAAATGGCCGATGTGCGGTACAATCCCGAAGCCAAGGATTCCGAGTTGACCGGAGGCCTCTATCGCGCCCTCGCCCCGACCCAGCAGGTCTATAAACCGGAGCAGTGGAACCGCTATGAGATCTCACTGAGGGGATCCCACGTGAAGGTCATTCTGAACGGGACGACGATTCTCGACACCGATCTCGCGCAGCAGACGACCGTGGTCAAACGGCACGATGACACCGATACACTCCCCTTGAAGGACCGGCCGCGGAAGGGACGGATTGGCTTCCAGAACCTCAGCCGCGGCGGCTCTCCGGTGCTCATCCGAGCGGCCCGCATCAGGGTGCTGGCGGGCCGGGGGGATTGACCGATGCCGCGAGGCGCTATTCGGTCCATGGACGGGTTCAAAACCCATTTCATGTGAACCACGGATTTCACGGATACCACGGATGGGCTGCAGAAGACTTCGGCCACATCCGTGTCATCCGTGAAATCCGTGGTGAGGCTTGCCTCGCTTTCAGCCCGTTTAAGAACTAGCCGCCGAGGGAACGAGGCGGTTTCAGCAAAGACCGTCCCTGAGACGCTCGATTTCCTTTCTAAACGCAAAGGCCAGGCGGTGCTTCACCAAGTACACCTGGCTGGCGGTGACCCCCAACATCCGGGTCACGTCCCGCACGGACTTACCTCGGATGGTGTGGAGGTAGAAGATTTGGTAGTGCTTGGGTTGGACCTTGCCTTTGAGGGCTTGCAGCGCAATCTGCGTGACGTGATCGCGCCATTCCTGGTCCCAGACGGCTTCGAACTGTGCATCATGAGGAGCGGCTTGTCGGTCGATGATCGAGGTGCCCTTCGTGTCGTCAAGCGAGCGCTCGATCCGTGCCCATTCCTCGGGCCGACGCTTTTTGAACTGGTTGATGATGCGCCAACGGGTGGCTGTCAGCAGCCAGGCGCGGAAGGAGCCGTGTTCCGGGCTGGTCTTGAAGGTCTTGAGGTTCCTGGCAACGGTCAGCCCTCGAAATACCACTTTACGCTTGGTGTATCGCCTGGCTAAGGTGAGGACATGGCTCGGCCATTGCGCATTGAGTGTCAAGCGCCGGTTGGAGGAACCACGGGAGGCCGCCGTCAGGGAGGTGTGGGGGGGCTGCCCCTGGCCAACCAAGCCGCTAACTGTTAATTCGAGGGCTGACCCTAAAGACCGATGGCTTTGGAATCCGGCTAGCCCCGCATTCCCCCCAATTGCCCGCGGCCGTAGGCGACGGCGATGGCCAGGGGGATTTGGACTTCCGCCTCGACGAGCCGCGCGCGCATTTCGAACTCACGCGCCGACATTTCCTGCTCGGAGGCGACGGCGGCGGTGCGGCGGACTTCGGCTTGTGCCTGGGCGATGAGTTTGTTGGCCTGGGCCTGGGAGGTCATGAGCTTCGCGCCGATGTTCTCGCCCACGTCCACATCCGCGATGTCGAGGGAAAGGATTTCAAAGGAAGTGTTCGCGTCCAGCGCCTTGCCCAGGACGGTCTGCGATATCCGGTGCGGATTCCCAAGAATGTCCTTGTAGGAGGCGGATGAACCGATGGTGCTGACGATGCCCTCGCCGACGCGCGCGATGATGGTTTCCTCGGTGGCGCCCCCGACGAAGCGATCCAGGTTCGTGCGCACCGTGACCAGCGCCCTGGCTTTGATGACGATGCCGTCCTTGGCCACGCCGTCGATCGTGTTCCGGTCGGCGATGGGGGCCGGACAACTGATGACCCTGGGATTGATGGAAGTGCGGACCGCGTCGATGAGGCTTTTGCCGGTGCCTTTGGTGGCCAGGTCGATGGCGCAGGCGCGATCAAAAGCCAGATGGATGCCCGCCTTGCGCGCGGCAATCAACGCCAGGATCAGCATGGGAATGTCGCCGCCCGCGAGAAAATGGGTGGAGAGGACGTCGATGCTGAGATCCACTCCCGACCGCACCGCGGCAATCCGGCTGTCAACCATGAGCACCAGTGGAATGCGCCTCAGCCGCAGGGCGATGAGCTCGGTGAGCGTCACCTTGGCGCCGGAAAACAGGGCGCGGAGGTAAAGCGATCCAAAATAGAAAATGACCAGACCGAGCGCGATCAGAAGGAGCGCGGCAAGGGCCATGGGCCCCCATTCCCAGAAGTTGGCCGCGCGCACGGTTTGAGCGATTGGCGAATTCACGCTTTCATCTCAATCCGGTTTTCTTGACATCATTGATCTCTTGCCTTTCGTCGTCCCTCCACGGGCGAATGGGTCGGTCTCCGCGATTTCTCCCGTCAGCACCTGAAGTCGATGTGCCCGGCTTTGGTCGCGGGTGCCGTTCGTGTTCGCCGGCCGGCGGCATCATGACTCATGGTGCGCAGCCTGTCACTCTTGACTGCGCTCGACCCATTCAGAGAGGCGGGGTTGGGCGATGGTCCAAGGAACGCCCCCTCAAGCGCTCCTTCGGCCGGAGATGAGGTTGAGGAGCACGATGACAATGGCGACGAGCAACAAAACATGAATGAATCCGCCCATCGTGGAACTGGTGACCAGCCCCAACAGCCAGAGAACAATGAGCACTATCGCGATCGTGTATAACATAAACTATCCTTTCGTTTCGATTGGAAATGAAACCACCTCCATCGGGGCGAGTCCGCGCGCGATGCCCGTGGCTCGTCTGTCTCGCAAGTTCATTGGGTCACGACCCGCACCCGCAGGTTCCGCACCGGACTCGGCCTGGCCTGTGCCTGCGACTCAAGCACCTCAATCGTCATGTTGTTGATCACGCCGGTCACGCCGTTGATGTCTTCAATGAGCTTGGTGACCCGTGTTATCTGGGTCGCGTTGGCGGCGTTCCCGCCAACGGTGACCACGCCATCCGTCGTCACGATCTTGGCCTGGAGCGCGCTGGTCGAGTAATGCGCTCCCAACGACGATTTGACTTGAGCCGTGATGGAAGCGTCGTCGATCTCCTCCCGTTCCAAATCGGCCGGTGGATTCGGCGTCGCGGCAAAGGTCATCTCATTCTTAATGCCTTTGACTCCTTCGACATCGCCCGCGTACTCGGCGGTCCGTTCCTTTTGCGCGAGATAGGATTGGCTGAAGGAAGACTCAATCTGAGTGTCGGTCTCGGAGGTCAGCAGCGATGGTAGGCCAGCGGCCAATAGGACGCCGGTGGCGGCCAGGATCGAGAGGAAATGGACCTTTTTCATGATACCGTCTTCTCTTTGATGAAAGCGATTGCGTTTGAACATCAGGGTTATCTTAAACGGTGGATGCGCTGTTATCCATGCGGTGAAACCCTACCGTGGCGCGGCGAAATACTGGCGACGATTGGATTGAAACAGGTGGTCTGAATCTAGGTGTGCCGCACGTTGACGGTGCCTTCCAGCCGCTTGGTCAGGTCCACGGGATCGCCCACGGAAACTTGGAGTGGATTCACCTGATATGCCCAGACCTCGAAATAACTCAGCTTGGCTTCGCCGTAGATCGTGGCGAACGCGCCGTCCACCGCGTCGGCGCCATGGGCGACCTTGACGCGGCCGATGCGCGGGACGTTGTAGCGCGGATCGAACGTGAACCACTGCCCGCCCAGATAGATCTCGCAGTAGGCGTGAAAGTCCATGGCCGAACCTGGATCCGCGCAGCCGATGTCGGGCAAGTGGCCGGTTACATAGCGTGCGGGCAGATTGAGCGCCCGGCAAAGCGCGATGGCCGCATGGGCCAGATCGCGGCAAACACCATGGCGGCGGGCGATAATCTCGGAGGCGCAGAGGCCGGGCCGTCCGGATCCAAAGCGGTATTCGATGTGGTTGTGGACCCAATCGCAGATCGTCTGCACGCGTTGGAGCGGATTGGTGAGGTGGCCGAATTCCCGCCAGGCCAGGTCCAGCAATTTGTCGGAGTCACAATAGCGGCTGGGCAAGGTGTAGCGGAGCACCTTGGGCGGGAGCTGGCTAACGGACACGGTTTGGTTGGGGATATCCCGGTCGTCCGGCCGAGCGGAAACGGCGACGAGGGCGTCATGGCGGATTTCGTTGCGCCCCGGCATGAGCATGCAGCGGTAAGTGATGTTCCCGTGACTATCCTGAAACTCATACGAGGGCTGACCGATGCCGAATGAGAGTTTTTCCTGCGCCACCAACACCCGGCCCTCAAGCCGCGGTTTGAGAATGAACAGCGCCGGGGTCGGCACTGTGGTTTCGTAGAGGAGGTTACAGCCCACCCGGACGGTGAGATTCAAAGGAGTCCAGTTCATACGCCATGGCAGCGCTCGACCGGGGATCGAGCGGTCAGTGGATGAGCATGTCGACGGCATGCTCGCGGTGGTCATCCACCAAGGGAAGTATTTCCCCCTCCGGCATGCTTCGGTCAAGAGTGAGTTGAGCCGCGGCGCTCGTTGAAACCACTTAATCAGGTTTATCGAGTCCTCCGCGCGCAGAGATGCCCAGGGAACCAAGGCATGCCTAGCGGGATTCAACCCAGTTTCGAGCTGCGCAGCGTTCCCGCGAGTCCGATGAGGGCCGCGACGACGCCTCCGATGAGCATCCAGACGGCCTTGTCGGTCGGGGATCCGGTGAAGAACTTGGAGACATCCGAACTAAACGAGTTGGTGGCGCTAACGCCAATAACGATGAACACTACTCCGCCAACGAGTAGGGCCAGGGAAATCATTCTATTCATAACGGGTTTTCCATGAGGTTGCCGCATCCAGGAGCCTCTGATCAATTCCTGCACTATCCATAACGAAATCAACCGCGGTGGCAGACCCATCGAAAAGTGATGTAATAACCGACGAGAGCCCCGATCCCGACCCCGATGGCGAGCACATGATAGGGATGCTCGCGCGCGGCTTCATCGGCCGCCTTGACCCCTTGGACCGCCTTCTTACGAACGCGGCCAAGGTTTCCCATGCCCGAATCCAGGGCTTTGGCGAGACGGTCGCGGGCTTCCCCGACTTCCTCCCCGGCCATGTCAACGGTGGCGGCGATCAACACGCGCGCGTCCTCGGCCAGCCGGCCCATGTCATGACTGACGGCTTGCAGCTCTTTGTTCATGATAGTTGGGAAAGGGATGCCAACACCATGGGGTGTTACCCGAACCACACATCGGAACTTCGGCGACGGCGGGCCAGCCGGGAGGATCCACGGAACACTCGACCGTCGGTTTATGGCTCGATCTTGTCGCTCAACCATTGGCGGGATTGTTGGAATCCCTCCACCAAGGAGTCGTAGGCATTCTTGGTGCCGGTCTTGACCGTCTCCCAAGTGGATTCGGTGGCGTTGCGAACCTCCTCCAACTGCTTGTTCAACCGGTCCGTTTGTTCCCGCAAAGCCTGCAGCTTGGGCTTGGCTTGGGCTTTGATGGCATCGCTGGATCGATCAACCTTGGCGGTGAGCGCATCCAAGTCCGCGTTGATCACGGCCAATTGACTCTCCATCTCCTGTGTGAACTCCGCTTTTTGAGCGAAGGTGTAATTCTTCAGATCCTGCCCAGCTTCCACGGTTTCGGCTTTGATCTGCTCGATCTGCTGGGACGTGGTTTGTTCCCTTTCGCATCCAAGGGCCAAGGGTGCGATGGAAAGCAAGGAGAAGAGGCACATTTTGCTTTTGGTTTTCATAAACACGAGTGATCCTAAGGGTTGGCTGGGGAGATTGCCATGGGGTGAACACCGAATAGACGGACGATGGCAAAGGCCGCATGCTGAGAGCGCGTTGGGAGTTCCTTCTCCTGGATGAACGTTCATCCGCAGGGGGGGGACGAACATCCGGCCACCCGGAGCTGAAAAAAGCTATGGCGCGGCTGAGCGTGGGGAAGTCGTATGGCATGAGGGGCCGGGGTTCAAGGTCCCAGGTGAGGAGCGGGGCGCAGGGAAGGGATGTTGGGCGCCGTAAGGGCATGAAGCGGCGGATTTGGAGGGCGGACGATTGCGGTTGATGGCGAACCAGGCTAGCGGTTAGCTTGGAATGTCGGGCGAACTTCACGCCCCACCGCGACGACGGCACGTTGCCTTGCTTCAGAATCGGTTTTCGCGAAGGCGGTCGACGGCATCATGAAATCAAAATCTGGATCGAAAATCCCGCCGAGAAAACAGAAGCGCGTTCCCGCCGCTATCCCCGCCACGAGTTCTCGTCCGGCCACAACATCGTTCCCGATCGTCGGCATTGGCGCTTCCGCCGGGGGCCTGGAAGCACTCGAGCAATTCTTAACGCATGTGCCCTCCGAAAGCGGCATGGCCTTCGTCATCGTCCAGCACCTGGACCCCACGCACAAAGGCATCATGCCCGAACTGCTGCAGCGCGCCACGGGCATGAAAGTCGTCCAAGTCAAGGATCGCACCAAGGTGCGTCGGGATGGCGTTTACGTGATTCCGCCGAACAAGGACATGTCCATCCTGCACGGAGTGCTGCACCTGCTGCCGCCGGTGGCGCCGCGGGGGTTGCGATTGCCCATCGACTTTTTCCTTCGCTCCCTGGCGCAGGACCAACAAGAGCGCAGCGTGGGCGTGATCCTTTCCGGCATGGGCTCCGACGGCACGCTGGGCCTGCGGGCCATCAAGGAAAAGGCGGGGGTGGTGCTGGTGCAGGAGCCCGCCACGGCCAAGTTCGACGGCATGCCGCGCAGCGCGATTGACGCGGGCCTGGCGGACATCGTGGCCCCGGTGGAGGAGTTGCCAGGAAAAATCGTCACCTTTCTGCGCCGCACCCCGCTCATCTCCCGGACGGAAACGGCGTTGGAAGGCAAGACGCGGAGCGCCTTGGAAAAAGCGGTCATTTTGCTGCGAGAGCGCACCGGGCACGACTTTTCGCTCTACAAGCGGAATACGCTCTACCGCCGGATCGAGCGCCGCATGGGCATTCACCAGATCGGAAAGTTGGCCGCCTACGTCCGTTACTTGCAGGGGAACTCGCAGGAACTCGACCTGCTCTTCAAGGAATTGCTGATCGGGGTAACGAGCTTCTTTCGGGACGCGGCGGTCTGGGACCAATTGCGCGCGCAGGCCCTTCCGACTCTGCTCGCCAGTCGGTCGCCCGGCCATACTCTGCGGGCGTGGGTGCCGGGGTGTTCCACCGGCGAGGAAGCCTTTTCGCTGGCCATCGTCTTCAAGGAGGCCGTCGAGAAGGTCAAGGCCAAGGGACCCTATGACCTCCAAGTTTTCGCCACCGACCTGGACCGGGACGCGATTGACAAGGCCCGCCAGGGGGTCTTTCCGGACAATATCGCCGCCGACGTTTCTCAGGAGAGACTGAATCGCTTCTTCAGCAAGCAGGATCGCGGCTATCGCGTTCGCAGTGAGATCCGCGAGATGGTGATCTTCGCCCCGCAGAATCTCATCATGGATCCGCCCTTTACCAAGCTGGACATGGTGAGCTGCCGCAACCTGCTCATCTATCTGGCTCCGGAGGTGCAGAAGAAACTGATTCCGTTGTTTCACTACAGCCTCGGGCCAGGTGGCATTTTGCTTCTCGGCAGCGCCGAGACCATCGGGGAGGCCACGAGCCTCTTTTTCCCGATCCATGGCAAATCCAGGATTTTTCGGCGGAAGGAGATCGTGCCGTGCGCCGAGCCGGTGGAATTCCCCTCTTCTTTCAGCGCCGGCCCGATCATCCGGCATCAGATGCGCCCGGCGCCCGAACCTCCGGCCAGCCTGCAGTCCCTGGCGGATCAGTTGGTCTTGCGGCATTACGCGCCGCCGGCCGTGCTCGCCAACGACAAGGGCGACATTTTTTACATCAGCGGACGAACCGGCAAATACCTCGAACCGCCCGCCGGCAAGGCCAATTGGAATCTCTTCGCCATGACCCGCGAAAGCTTGCGTTACGAACTGGCCAGCGCCTTTCATCAAGCACTCCGGCAAACCGAGTGCGTGACGGTCCACGGACTCAAAGTGGAGACCAACGGGGGCGAGCAAGGCGTGGATGTGAGCGTCCAGCGCCTTGACGAACCCGGGCCGCTGCAAGGATTGGTGATGGTCGTCTTCATCGACGTGACCGCGGCCGCGCCGGTCCCGGACCATCCGCCCCAACCCCACGCCCGCCACGCGCGCGCGACGGAACTGGAGCAGGAACTGCGGCGGGTTCGCGCCGAATTCCGCACCGTTCAGGAAGAGATGCAGACCTCGCAGGAGGAACTCCGGTCGACCAACGAAGAACTGCAATCCGCCAATGAAGAGTTGCAGTCCACCAACGAGGAGCTCACCACCTCCAAGGAGGAGATGCAGTCGCTCAACGAGGAACTCCAGACGGTCAACGCCGAGTTGCAAACCAAGGTCGACGAGCTCTCGCGAGCCAGCAACGACATGAAGAACTTGCTCAACAGCACCGACATCGCCACCCTCTTTCTCGACAACGATCTCAACGTGCGGAGGTTCACGCCGCGGGCGACCCACATCATCAAACTCATTCCCGCCGACGTGGGCCGTCCCATCACCGACCTGGTTTCCGACTTGAACTATCCCTCGCTGGTCGAGGACGTGCGCCAAGTCCTGAGCGAGTTGGCCCCCAAGGAACGAGCGGTGAAGGGCCGCGACAGATGCTGGTTCAATGTACGCATCATGCCCTACCGCACGTCGGATGACCGGATTGACGGCGTGGTCATCACCTTCTCGGACATCACCGCCGCCAAGACCTTGGAGGCGAAAATGCGGGGACAAATCGAGCATTCGGCAAAACGCGGCGCCCGTTCGTCCGCGCGACAGGCCAAGTCCACGAATCGATCGCCCGTCCACAAGGGCAACGGACGGGCGGTCCGAACACGACACCCCGGCAAATCATGAATCGTTACAGCGCTCCCAAGCAACCACCCACCCCGGCCGCGTCCGCCGCCTTGCGCCGGCAGGCCGAGGAACGCCTGAGCGAGCAGCAGGAGAGACGGCGGTCGCAGGGCGGTTGCCAGCAGTCCGAGGCCGAGTCACGGCGCGCCGTTCACGAATTGGAGGTCCACCAGATCGAGTTGGAGATGCAAAACGAGGAGCTGCGGAAAACCCGGGAAGATGTGGAGTCCTTGCTGGAGAAATTCAGCGACCTCTACGATTTCGCTCCGGTGGGTTACTTGACCCTCGACCCGGAAGGGGCGATCAGCGAGGCCAACCTCACCGCCGCCAGCCTGCTTGGAGTTGACCGGTCCGACTTGATCCATCGGCGTTTCGAATCTTTCGTTTCCACGGCCGACCGCCCCGGTTTCGACGCCTTTCTCAATGCCGCCTTTGAAACCCAGACCAAGCCGCTTTGCGAGGTGAGCCTCCCCCGGGATGGGACACGCCCGCTTCATCTGCGCCTGGAGGCGACGGCGGCGGGCCGGGAATGCCGCGTCGCCCTGACCGATATCACCGAACGCAAACAGGCCGAGGAGAAACGTCTCATTCTGAGCAAGCTGGAATCCACGGGGATTCTGGCGGGCGGCATCGCCCATGATTTCAACAATCTGCTCACGGTTATTCTCCTCAATCTTGAGCTGGCGAGGAAGCTCGCTCTTCCCGGAGACGAATTGGCGCGCCGGCTGGAGGAGGCCACCAAGGCCGCGTTGACCTCACGGAGCTTGACCCAGCAGCTCATTATGTTCGCCAAGGGAGGCGCCCCGATTCGGAAGCCGACCCGCCTGGCCGATTTGATCCGGGAGTCAGTTCTCCTGGCCTTGAGCGGATCCCGGGTGCGGTGTGAATTCTCCCTGCCGGAGGATCTCTGGCCGGCGGAAGTGGATGCCGGGCAAATCGGGCAGGTCGTTCGTAACATGGTCCAAAACGCGCGGGAGGCCATGACGGAGGGAGGTATCATCACGGTGGACGCGGCGAATGTGGCGTTGGACGACCACGAGCATCCCATTCTTCCGCGCGGCGATTACGTCCGCGTCGGTATTGACGACACGGGCGAAGGCGTCGCGAAAGAGACTCTGCCTAAAATTTTCGATCCCTATTTCTCGACGAAACAACGAGGGGACGTGAAAGGCATGGGACTCGGCCTGACCATTTGCCACACGGTCATTCAGAAACATGGAGGCGCGATTACCGTGGAGTCGGAGGCGGGCGTGGGAACCACGTTCCACATCCTTCTGCCCGCGGCGCGTTATTGGAGTTGCACGACGAAGGCCGTGGCGCCGCGGATTCTTCCGCGCCCGGGCCGAATCCTGGCCATGGATGACGATGAGGCGATGAGGTATGTGATCGAGACCGCGCTCCAACAGATGGGCCACGAAGTGGAACTCGCGGAGGACGGCGAGGCGGCCGTCGATGCCTACATCCGGGCGCGGAGCCAGGACCGGCCCTTTGACGCGGTCCTCCTTGATTTGACGGTGCGTGCGGGTGTTGGAGGCAAGGAAGCGGTACGAACGCTGCTCCAGGAGGATCCCGCTGTGAAAGCCATGGTCATGAGCGGATACGCCAACGATCCAGTCGTTGTGGATCCCGAAAAGCACGGATTCAAGGGTGTCCTTTTGAAACCCTTCGACATCGCGGAACTGCAAGAACTCCTGGCCCGAATCATGAAACCAGAGGAGAATGACCAGTGACCAGAGGTCCGCGGTCAGGGCGCAGCTTGCCATGCCGAAAAAAATAAAAATCGTGAACACAAAAGCCGATCTTCGCCGCCGGGCGGAAGCCCTGTTGCGCAAGCGGCGGGGCCTTCGGAGGTCGGCGTCCGGCAGTCGTACTTCCCCGGACAGCGGGGATGGGGCGGGCGATGGCGCTCCGAGGTCGGAAGCCGATTGGCGCCGGTTGCCTCATGAATTGCAGGTTCATCAGGTTGAGCTGGAAATGCAGAATGCGGAACTTCAGCAGGCCAGGGACAACGCGGAAGTGTCACTTGAGAAATACACCGATTTGTACGATTTCGCGCCGGTCGGCTATTTCTCTTTGGATGAAAAGGGCGTGATCCTGGAGGTGAACCTGACCGGAGCCGACATGCTCGACGCGGACCGCTCCCGGCTCATCAACCGGTGCTTGGGCGATTTCGTGGTTCCCATGGAACGCGAGGGCTTCCGGCGCTTCCTGGAGGCAGTCTTCGTCGGGACCGATCAAAAAGTCTGTGAAACGACCCTGCTCAACGGGAAAGGCGCGACGTTCTGGGCCGAACTTCAGGGCGTCCGGGCTGTCGCGTCGCGGAATGCGGGTCCCTGGTGCCGCGTGGCCATCTCGGACGTGACCATCCGCAAGCAGGCCGAGGAAGCGCAACGGCAGTCGGCCGCGCTGGCCATGACCAATCGCGAACTGCAACGGGAGATCGTGCGGCGGGAGGCGGTGGAGCAAGCCCTTAACAAGAGTGAAAAAAGGCAGCGTCTCCTGTTGAAACGATCGCTTGAGATGCAGAAACAGCTCCGGTGGCTGTCTCACCAAATCCTCCATGCCCAGGAAGAGGAACGAAAGCGCATCAGCCGGGAGCTGCATGATGATATCACTCAGACCCTGGTCGGCATCAGCATCCACATGGGGAGTCTGAACCGGGAAACCAAGGTCGATGTCAATGATCTCAAAACCAAAATCGCCCGGACGCAACGTCTGGTGGAGAAGTCGGTGGACATCGTGCATCGATTCGCCCGGGAGTTGCGTCCGGCGGTGCTGGATGATTTGGGGCTGACGTCGGCGCTGCATTCCTACATGAGGGACTTCATGAAGCGCTCCGGCATCCGCGCGCATTTCACGACCTTTGCCGGAGTGAACAAGTTGGATGGAGGCCTCCTCACCGCGCTCTATCGCGTCGCCCAATCCGCCCTCGTCAACGTCGAACAACACTCGAGGGCCAGTCAGGTGAAAGTAAATATCGAGGATCTCGGTGGCAACGTTGGCATGACCATCCAGGACGACGGCGTTTCCTTCAACCCGCAACGCGTGCTGCGCGCCGGGAACACCGAACGATTGGGATTGTTGGGCATGCGTGAACGAGTGGAAATGGTGGGCGGCACTTTCAAGGTCACTTCCCGGCCCGGCCAGGGAACCACCGTCAATGCAATCATCCCGCGCGGCAAAAGCGCGCGCGGGAGAAAATCCCGCTGATACAGCCGATTGAAATCAAGTCCTGAATTCTCATGAAACCAATCACCGTTCTATTGGCCGAGGACCACACCATCGTCCGCGAAGGATTGCGCAACATGCTGGAGCCGGAAAGCGACCTGCAAGTGGTCGGTGAGGCCGAGGACGGCCGCCAAGCCGTCGCGCAGATCAAGAAGCTTCGCCCCGACGTGGTGCTCATGGACATTGCCATGCCGCGGCTCAACGGTTTGGAAGCCACGCGTCAGGCGCTCAAAGTCGCTCCCGGCACCAAAGTGCTCATCCTTTCCGCGCACGGCGACGACGAGTACGTCCATGGGGCGACCGAGGCGGGCGCGATCGGATTTCTTCTCAAGCAAGCCTCCGCTTACGAGATGTGCCGGGCGATTCGAGAGGTTCACGCAGGCAACATGTATTTCAGCTCCTCCATCACCAGCCGTCTCAAACGTCTCCAGGGACAAGTCACGAATCGCCACGGAATCACCGACACAACAATCAACCGCCTGACTTCGCGAGAGATGGAAGTGCTGCAGTTGATCGCCGAAGGCAAGGCCAACAAACAAACCGCAGCGGAACTGGGCATCGGCATTAAAACGGTGGAAAAGCATCGCCAGCATCTCATGGCGAAACTCGACATTCACGACACTGCGGGGCTGACCCGTTACGCCATCTGCGCGGGCATCATTGAAAGCAGCGTCCAATTGACCGTTCTTTAGCCCCGCCACCCAATTTCCTCGGTGTGCCGGCAGGAACGGAAATGCAGCCAGCGGCGGATACAAGGCCGGTGTTCTGTCCAAACCTTGCGCCGCACGCCGATAAACAACGCCAACAAGGACGAGGCCATTGCCCTGGCAGCCCGTTTAAAAACCACTGGCTCGGTGGTAGCCGTCCCGCGCCCGCGCGGGGCAGACAGGTTATCTGAACCTCGTCCAGGCGCGGTGCAACACACTCTGCCTGCAGGACCAGTTTGAGGAGGCCCTCCAGATGTTGGGGGAGCAGCGGCGAGTGTTGGCGGACGGTGGTGGTTCCGAAGCCGACTTGCTCCAAGTGGATGCGTGGCGCGGAGACGTGCTGGCGCGCTCCGGAAGCGCCGCGGAAGCATTGAAAGTCTCAACAAACTGCTCCGGGACGACTACCGGGGCATCATCGTGACGATGATCCACAAGTTCCGCGACATGCCGGCGGATCTCAACACGCGCTCGAACATCTACGTGCTCATCGACGAAGCCCACCGCACCACCGGGGGCGACCTTGGCAACTTCCTCATGGCCGGTCTGCCCAACGCGACCTACTTCGGTTTCACCGGCACTCCGGTGGACAAAACGGCCTATGGCAGGGGCCCCTTTAAATCGTTCGGCTGCGAGGACGACCGGGGTTAGCTGCACAAGTATTCCGAGATCAACAATCCGTGTCATCCGTGTCATCCGTGGTCAGATCTCCGGGCCGTCTTGCACACAAGGTCAATACGTTCTGCGCCAGCTCCAGGGATGGACCGCTTACACATGGCAGCCCCCTGACATGGCGCACGGGGAGAAGTGATCGAGGCCACGGGACCACCTCGTGACCACGTGGAACGTGGCTGGTCTCTCGGCGGCTACTTCTTATTGAACGGCTCAAGGAAGCAGTCCCGGCAGGCTTTCAGTTCTGTCGCCGCCTTCGGGAACACCAGTACGTCCCCCTTGCGTTGGGCATTGACGGGCAAGAAGGGCGCCCACAAACAGGAAACGGCGACAATCCTGTTTCCCGACGATGCTCAGGGCTGGCAGATTGAACCCAAGCGCAAAGACACCTTCAAAAGCTACCAAGCAGGAGAAGCTTAAACCTTGCATTTTGAGCATGTAACACTCATATTGCAAGAATGCAACTGCTGCCGCGACCTGCCCTTCTTGCTCTCCTGGAAGCCCGGTTCCGGGCCAATCCCGTCGTGCTGCTGCTGGGACCGCGTCAATGCGGCAAAACAACGCTCGCCCGCCAGTTCGCCAAAGGGCGTAAGGCCGAGTATTTCGATCTGGAGTCCCCCGCCGACGTCACGCGACTGGTTCAACCCATGACCGCGCTCGAACCCTTGCGGGGCTGGGTCGTTATCGACGAGGCTCAGTTCATGCCAGAACTCTTTGGCATTCTGCGCGTATTGGCGGACCGGCGCCCGCTCCCTGCCCGTTTTCTTGTGCTTGGCAGCGCTTCACCAGATCTGGTCCGAGGCACTTCCGAGTCCCTGGCTGGGCGCGTCGCGCTTGTTCCCATGTCGGGTTTCGATCTGGAGGAAGCCAAAGCGTTGCGAAGACTTTGGTGGCGCGGCGGCCTGCCCCGGTCATTCCTCGCAACATCCGACGCAGAGAGCCGTCAATGGCGGGCTGACTTCATTCAGACCTTTCTGGAACGGGATCTGCGTCGCTTTGGCGTCCAGGTTGCCCCAACGACCATGCGTCGCTTCTGGAGCATGGTGGCCCATTACCATGGGCAGATCTGGAACGCCTCGGAAATCGGACGTTCCCTCGGTGAAGCCCACACGACGGTGAAGCGGCATCTGGACATCCTTTGTGACGCCCTGGTCATGCGGCAGTTACCGCCGTGGTTCGAGAACATCAGCAAGCGTCAGGTAAAATCACCCAAAGTCTATCTTCGCGACAGCGGACTGCTTCATGAGTTACTGGGCATAGCCTCCTTTGCGGCCCTGGAGTCTCACCCCAAATTGGGCGCTTCCTGGGAAGGCTTCGCGCTGGAACAGGCGCTGCGCTTTACAGGTGATCGGGAAGCGTATTTCTGGAACACACAGGGCGGCGCGGAATTAGATCTGTTGGTATTCGTAAACGGGAAGCGATTTGGCTTTGAATTCAAATACGCCGACGCGCCCACCGTGACGAAGTCATTGAACGTGGCCCGCGCCGACCTGAAGCTAAAGCGAGCGTTTATCGTTCACCCCGGCCAAAAATCCTACGCGCTCAATGAATGGGTGGAAGCTCTGGCCATTGGTGACCTCAAAGCGAAGCTCGGAGTTCTTAGGTGAACCCCAGTTGGGATGATCCGGCCCTCTGCGTGCCCTGCGCCTCTGCGGGAGGCCCGATGCTTTCGGTTCCGCTCCTCCCCATCCCCACCCCGCCTTGGTTGATCGCCCTCATGCCACCCGCACGCCGAGGGCCCGGCGGGCCGCGTCGCGGATGTGCGCTTCGTGGGGTTCGGTGCGGGTGTCGCGGAGGTGGATGTAGATGGCCGTGGCCTGGTCCTTGTTGCCATGGGCGCTAAGTTGCTCCGCCAGCAGCAGGGCGGAACCGGTCTGGCGCATCCGCTCCCATCCCTTGGCGCCGTCGGCGGCGCGCAGGATGGCCTGGATGGAACCGTCATCGCCCAGGCGCGCCAGGCCCCACGCGGCCGCGATGCGCACTTCCGGTTCCTCATCCTTGAGGGCGGCACGCAGGAGATCGCGCGCCTCGGGATCGCGCAACTGGCCGAGCGCCTGAAGCAGGACCAGGCGCACCCGGCCCTTGGCGTCCGGCAGTTGCCGGCGGATGTGCGGGGCTGCGTCCGTCCCTATCGAGACAACGGTGGCGGCGGCCGCATCGGCCAATTCCTCGTTCGTCAGAAGCCCGGCCAGGACCGGGACCGCGGAGGCATCACCAATCCATTGCAGCTCGCGGATGAGGAAGAGCCGCAGGTAAAGCGAGGCATCCTCGTTCTGGACGCGGCGAAGCATGGCTGGGGCGAGCATGCGGCGCTCCTTTTCAAGGCCGGGTCGCCCCGCGAAGAGGGTCAGACAGTGAACGAGGTATTCCGGCTTGTAACTGGCGTAGGCGGGCTCGGCCGGGTCGCGGACCATGTCCAACAACGCGTTCAACCCGTCCGGACCGGTGTCCAGGATGTTCCTGCAAAGCTGATCGGCCACGTCCGGGGCCGGGCCGGTGAACTTGCCTTCCCTGGGTGTCTCCCCCTTGGGAGTCGGCGTCTTGAGTTCGGCATCGGTGGGAGGGAGGGTTTCCACGAGTGCGGCGATGTGGTTGGCGTCGGGCATGGGTTGGTCCTTTCAGGATATGGATTCAAAGTCGATTGGCATCATGGCGTGGCCTGTTCATGTCAGAGTGGGCATCTGCCAGGGGGCACGCATGGGAGGATTGACCAGGCGATTGGCCAGGTCGTCGCCCACGATCTGTTCGGTTTGAGGATTGAACTTGATCTTGCGTCCGAGGCGGATGGCGAGGTTCATGAGGTGAATGGCGGTGATGGTGCGCTGGGCCGCCTCGGCGTTGCCGCCGGCCGGGCGCCGTTGCCGGACGGCTTCCCCGAAGGAAAGGAGCGGCCCGGGATCGGGCAGGTCCCTGAGCTTGGCCCGGTTTTCCTCGCTGAGATCGTCGGGGCCGATCCCGCGTGACTGCTTGCGGGAATACGGTTCGCCCCATTCCCGGCTGTCAAAGACCAGGGTGAAGCCGTCGGCATAGGTAAGTTCCACCCAGCCCCACATCCCGCAGCTTTCGTGGTGGGCGGGCGGGGCATGGGCCTCGGCTTGGACCGGGGCGGTGACATCCTTGCCCCAGATCCAAAGCAACGGATCGAGCGCGTGCTGTCCCATGTCGCACAGGCCACCCCCCTCGTAATCCCAGTAGCCGCGATGCGTCCCACCGACGCGATGCGGATGAAACGGCTTGAGCGGGGAGGGTCCGCAATACATGTCCCAATCAAGGCTCTCCGGGATGGGCCGGGGGCGCATGTTCACGAAGCCGCTCCATTCCTTGATCTTGTGTCCACCGCTTTTGATGGCCACACCCGGGCAGGGATCAAGGAGGCCGCTGGTCATGATCTTGCGCGTCCGGCGGTTTCCGGCATCACCGCTGGCGCCGAACCGGCCAAACGTCCCGATCTGGAAAACGCGTCCATAACGCTGCTCCGCCTCGGCCACCGCGCGGCCTTCTGAGATGAACCGCGTCATGGGCTTCTCGCACAACACATCCTTGCCCGCCTCCATGGCGGCGATGGAGATGAGGGCATGCCAATGGGGTGGGGTCGCGATGGCGACGACGTCGATGTCCCTGCGTTCGAGCAGCCGTCGGAAGTCGGTGTAACGGGTCTTGTTGTCGGCCCTTCCGACCCAGCGCACGTCGCACTCGGCCAGTTTGGAGACGCCGAACCCGGCGTTCTGGAGGCTTTCGGTCATGGTGTTGTAGGTGCCGGGACCGCGGCCTCCAACGCCGATCAGGGCCCCGCCCAAGGTTTCGCTGGGCGGCGCCTGGCCTTCCTGGCCGAGGACATGGCGGGGCACGACGGTGAAGGCGGCGCCGGCGGCCAGCGATGCCTTCATGAAGCGACGACGGGTGATGCGATGGATGCGTTTCATGGGGGTCAACTCCTCAAGTTGCGAAGGATTTCATGCGGACAGGGGCAGCCACGGGAAAGCCATAAGAGGGGCTCGACTGCCGGTTGCATGGGCGCATTGTGCTCCCCTCAAAATGACTGCGCAAGCCCGGCCTCACACGACGGGGCAGCGGGGGGGCAATCCGCCTGGTCACCACGTGGAACCTGGCTGGTCTTTCGGCCGTTACCTTTATAACGGGTTGGGACGAGTCGTAAAAATCGCCAACTGGAAGCCAGCATCAAAAGGGTCCAGCACAGGGAATCTGATCTTAAACCAAAGGCCCGGTTAGGACCGATTCATGCCGTCGTGGGGATTCCTCCTTTGATGACGCATAACCGGAATTCGGATCTTGCCGTCCAAGACACGGAAGAGAAAATGATAAGGAAACCTCTCCAAATTGACCCGGCGACGGTTATTGGCACCCGGATGAAACTGCGTCGGCCTTTCCGAAGCCGAATGGACGAAAGCCAGGAACTCATTCCAAAGTCATCTGCCAAACGCGGATCAATGCCATCGTAATGGCGGAGGATTCTGTTGAGGTCCCGTTGAACAGCCGGGTGGTAAACCACCTTCATGGGTTCCGTTCAGCCTGCACTCTCCGCACCAGTTCCTCGTGAGAAACTGGCTGGACCTCCCCTGAGTCCATATCGTTCTCACGCCGATCCACCTCTTCGTCGCTTGGTTCCAATCCAGGAGGCGGCAACGTATCCAGCAACGACGCGGCCAGTGCCGCTCTTTCCTTTTCAGTCAACGCGGCGGCCTCTTCAGTTAGCTTCTCCAGCGTCATCGCTCCACGGTAGCCGATCTGGTCCGGAATTAAAGTTCCAAATACCTCCCTCCTCCACCCCCAACATGGTAGCTGACAAAGTCCGCGAGTCGAGGCGTTGTCGCCGTCAGACCTGCCGGTTTCATCTTGCTCTGACGCTTACGCTTACTCCTACTCTGCTGAGACCAGTAAGAATAAGTCATTCCCCAGACGCGACTGGGGAAAGAAGGCTGCGCAGCGGATTGCGTAACAAGGTGAAACCGGGGCGAGGAGAGCACACAACAACGCATCATATCAAAGGCCCCTCACCCCAGCCCTCTCCCGGCGGGAGAGGGGGATACGTCCTCTCCGCGGAGAGAGGCCCCTGCACTTATCCCTCTTACCCATCCCGGCTCGCTGTTCCCTCTCCCCTCGGGAGAGGGTCAGGGTGAGGGGCCTTACATGTGGTGCGATGTAGGGTGCTCTCCCCGCCCACGTTTTACCTTGTGACCCAACCCGCTCGTCCTCCCGGATTCCGGCTCGCCCTTGCCTGGTGCGGGCATCTACACTTGATGCATGAAGAGCGATGTCACCCGGTTGCTGGGCGCCATTGATTCCGGTGACCCATAAAAGAATCGCCGGTCCATGTCCGCTTTCGGTGTCGAAACTGCGCGTAGTGGACAGAACTGCAACCCATGACTCAATCATGAGCGACCCCACACGAAAACTTGAGGCGATCTTCCACGCGGCCCGTGACCTGTCGGACCCCGATCAACGGGACATCTATGTCTGGGGTGGGCCCGATGCAGCACGAGGAACGGACCGTGGTGGCCAAGAACCGGAGCATGGAGGTGAGCGCCTTGGGCAAGGTGTTCCAGGGGGACCTGGATTGGATTGTGATGAAGGCGCTGGAGAAGGACCGCACCCACCGCTACGAGGCCGTCAAGGGACTGGTGGCCGACATCCGCCGCCATCTCGACAACGAACCGGTCTCCGCGGCCGCGCCCACGTTCGGTTATCAGTTGCAGAAATTCTATCGCAGGAACCGCAGATACATGCGGGTCGCCGCTGTGATTGCCGCCTTGCTGGTGGTCGCCACGGCCTTTGCAAGCTTCCAGGCCGTCCAGGCGAACAGGGCGAAACATCTTGCGGAAACGGCCCGAAGTGCCGCGCACGCGCAGCGACTTCTCGCGCAGCAGAGACAGAAGGAGGCCGAAGAGTCGCTGCAACGGGCCGAGGCGGCGGAGGCGGACTCCCAGGCCACCTACGAGTTTTTGTGGGGTGACATCCTTTCGCAGTTCAGTCCCGGGGAGAGGCTCGCTCGCGACCTCAATGTCCAGGATCTTACGATCCAATCCATCCATGACTTTGTGGCGGTCTGGAACAAGGTGATGAACCTGGATCGGTTTGACCTCGCCGGCTGATCCCGGCGCAATGGGTCTGACCCAAGGAACCCGCTCGAAGTCACCTTCGGGCGGGTTCCTGTTATGGCGGACCGTTAAAAAAGTAGCCGCCGACGTCAGGAGGTGGATCCAGTCGTGGTTCGGACCTGGCGAATGGGCATTCCACGGCAAAGCCGGCTGAAGGCGAGACGACAAACGCCGAGCACGTAGCCACCGCCGTGAGGCGGTGGACCCAGCCGTGATGAAAAGGGAGAAGGTCAAGGCGTGGTTGATTCAGAGTATGTCCGTTTCGCCGGCGGGAATGCGTTTAGTGGCTAGAATGAGCCAATCATAATTTGGTCTGGCCCCCACCACTGCATTTTCTTCGTAAGTCGAGCCCCCCTTCTCCTTTGCGTGAGGATGAAGGCACCACCAGTCGTGCCACCACCGACTTCATCTTAACCCAGAGGCCGGCGATGACGCTGGCGGGCAAAAACAGCCTGGAGCCCTATAACGGAACCGTCCGGATCGTGCCCTGGCCGGTGGTGCAGTAAAGCCCGCCTGAAGTCGGAACTACGAACGGCCATCCTGGGTTTGTAGTTCCGGCTTCAGCCGGTCCGGGCTGCGCGTGGTTGATGGCCCAATTGCCGCTGTCCATCCTCGCATCCCTCCTGCCCATGAACCGAGCCAGTGAACCGACTCATTCACTGGCCCCTCACCCTGACCCTCTCCCCTCGGGAGAGGGAACAGCGAGCCGGGGTGGATGAGAGGGATGAGTGCAGGGGCCTTTCTCCGCGGAGAGGACGGGTCCCCGCTCGACTGAGCTCGTCGCAGGCCTCTCTTGCTGGGAGAGGGCAGGGGTGAGGGGCTTTTGCAAGGTACAGTTCATGGTCCATGTGCACCTTAAACCCCGTTCAGCGATCGAAACCGTCCACCGCCCACCGCCACATTGTTCATTGGGACTTGCGCGGGCTTCATGGGCCTGCCACCGGAATCCTAATCACGCGACCGCGACGGCTCCGCGCCCCACGCCGGCGTACCTTCCTCGAGTGCATTGTGGGTCAGGCGCATCAGGCCGCTGCCGTCCAGGCGCACCACAAACAAATCGCCGTAGGGCTGCGGCTGGCTCGGACGCGAGACCCTTTCGGCAGACAACCCGGCGCGTTGGCTGGTGAAGACGATCCATTGGCCGTCGGGAGAGAAAATCGGATGATTGTTCCGGCCGCCGCCGCCGATCTGCTTCCGCAAGCCGGTGCCGTCCGGCCGCACCATCCAGATTTCAAAGTTGTCGTCGCGATCGCTCGCAAAGGCAATCCACTCCCCGGTCGGCGACCAGTCGCTCATCGTGTCCGTCCAGTCGCCTTCGGTCAGTCGCCTCACATTCCGACCGTCGCGATCCATGATGTAAAGGTTCTTGGCGCCGTCCCGTCCCGAACGGATCACCAACTGCTTGCCATCGGGAGAGTAGCTGGGAAACCCGTTGTTGCCGGCGTCGGCGGTGAGATCCGTCGGTTCGCCGCCGTCGGGGGAGACGGTCTTGATGTTCACGGTGATGCTGGCCCCGACAAACACTGCCCCGTGACTGAAGGCAATCTGCTCCGGTTCCGCCGACCAACTCATGCCGAACATGGTGCGGTGCCCGGCCTTGAAAAGCGTCTTGCGCTCTGAACCGTCGAGATTCATGACATCGACCTGCGAGAATCCGTGGTTCAGGAGGGCGATACGCCGGTGGTCCGGCGAGAACGCCGGGAACGCGCCATTGAGCCGCAGCATGGTCAGACGCGTCCCGGACGGCGCCTCCCATCGTTCGACATTGGGCGTGTCGAGACCAGGGCGGGTTCGATGGTAGATGACCGACACTCCATCCGGGGAAATGGCCGGGTTCCAGTGGGCAGTTTTCTCCTCCGTGATCACCCGGAGATTCCCGGTGGCCACATCGAGAATCCCGATGTGCTGATCCGCTCCACCACGCTTGACGAAGGCCAGCTTCAATCCGTCGAACGTGGCCCGGGGCATGGAGGCGTCTTCCACAAGCCGGGTCAGGCCGGAGCCGTCCCGTTTGACTTTCCAGACATCCCATTGGTTGCCCTCGCCCTGCCGGTGAAAGGCGATGGCCTGCCCGTTCTCAATGAACGTCGGCCAGCCGCCGTTCCGAACGACCAACCTCCGATCGCCGCCATCGGCCTTCATGACATGGAGATCCCCGCCGCCATTGCCGGTCGTGAACGCGATCAGGCCACCGTCGGGCGACCACGCCGGGGAAAAGTCGGATGCATCCTCCGGGGACAACCGACGTACGTGGGAGCCATCGGCGTCCATGACGTAGATGCGGTTCCATGGCCGGCCTGGAGGCGCCGGTTCGCGCGTGCTGACAAAGGCGATGCGCGAACCATCCGGGGACCACGTGGGATGATCGTCCATGGCATGGTCCGTTGTCAGCCGATGCATCTCGGACCCGTCCGCGTGCATCGTGTAGAGCTCAAGATTACCGTCGCGAGTGGAAACGAAGGCGACCTGTTTGCCATCCGGTGAGATCGCTGCGTTGAAGTCCAGGGCCACGTGGCCGGTGATGGGCGCCGCGGCTCCCCCATCTCGCCAGGCGTAGAGATCCCAGTGACGCGGCCCCAGCGACGCAAACGCAATCACGCCCTCAGGCTTAGCAGCCGCGTCTGCCGCTTGGCTGATGGTTTGAAATCCAACTGCAGCGAGGGCCAGGCAAACCAACGCCGCCCGTCTCACCACTTGTCCGGAAAGGGATGGGGTGTTCATGTTTGGAATACGCCGGCCAACCTATCTCCTGTCGCGACCAGGCGACAAGGATGTTCTGCACCCTGCGATCGTCCAAGCCGGCTTAAGCCGGAACTGCGAACCCGGAGGTCCCGTTTGTCGTTCCGCCTTCAGGCGGTTCGGCGGAAGGGAGCACCTTTTTGGCCCCCTCATCCCATCCTTCCCAAAAGGGAGGTTCTTACCTGCGATGAGGCACACTTACCAATGAGAACACGACTCCCCATTCGCCTCACCCTGACTGTCGCGGCCCTCTGCGCTTCTCCGCGTTCTCCGCGATTAACAAAGAGAGCGTTAGCCCACGCAGTGCGTTGACCCGACAGGGTTAGGCGGATGGGTGGCGCGGGTTGCCTGCAACGCGGAGCGCGCCGAGTAGCGCAGAGGGCCACGGAGATGGGGACAAGAACGGTCAGGGGCGGAACTTTCTTTCAGAAAACCGGTCCGCGCGCGCGGTAGAACCTGGTGGAACCGACCTGCGGTTCTTCAACAAGGAACACCCCACTCCCATCCGCTACGGTAACAGTGTTGAGGGTGGCCCAGACATTCGTCCCGCTCAGTTCGTCCGTAGCCTCCAAGTCGTAGGCCTCACCCGGCACGCCGCGGAAGAGGATCCGCACGCTCCCTTCGCTTAATAACTCGATGGACTCAGCCAACGGTTGACGCAGACTGGAGTGATCGAGAAACGGGATTTCGCTGCCGTCCGGCTGTGGAGAGGATGCCATTTCATTGACGATCAGCATCTGACGGAGATGGTGGTAGCCCGTGGCCGGCTCCCAGACGGTTCCCAGGTCGGCGCCACCCGGGCTCATGGCCCGGTCGTTGGCGAGTCGGATGGTGAAGGGCAATCGACCATAGAGCGAAGGCATCACGTCGGGAAGATGCAGCAGAATTTCATACTCCCCGACCGGCAGGGTATCCGGCAGTTTCAATCGCGTGGCAGCGACATGATCCTGGCCCGGAAGCCAGAAGCGGGCGTCGTGACGCTCGGTGAGGTTCGCAAGATACTCCGCGCCGGTGCCGGCATGGCGAAGGACCAGTTCAAGGCCCCGGCGATTGAAGGGAGCCGCATACCCGTCGTTGCGGATCGTCAGTCCCACGGTGATGACCTGGCCCGGCTGCGCCTCGTCGGTGCAGGTGGCCTGGACCAGGCGCACCCGGTAGCCCAGACGCCGGATGATGTCATTGATGCATCCCTGGGCGGCCCAGTCGTCATTCACGTTGGGATTCCAGTCCTGATTCAGGAAGGAATAATGAAAGCGCTCCAGGTCGGCATCGGCCCGCCCGCCCGCCGAGGCGCAATCATCGTCGGGCACATACTCCGCGCAGGTTTCGCCACCCACCACCACAAAGGCGCTGTCGCCGGCCGCATAGTCCCGAAGACGCGTGGTGTCCATGCCGGCAGTCCCCGTGTCGTAGTTGACGAACGTCCCGACATCCGTGTCACTGGCCAGGAAGCAATCGTTGTGAAAGCCGATCCGCGCGATGGGACTGTCCGTGTGGGCCTGGGACATGTGCATGGGCGGCGAGGAGGTGGGGGCGGCGACGCCGTGAACATGCTTCTGCTTCTGCTGGGGAATGCGGACCTGCACCATGCGATCCGAGGGCACTGCCTTCAACAACGCCGTCAGCACGTCGGCACGGTCATTCCAGTTCTCCGCCGACCACGTCTCGCCCGGGACCGAGAAGATGTCGGTGTAGTACCCTTCACCATAAGCCCCGATGAACCCGTGCTGCACCAGTGCGATGACATCGCGGTGCTTGTGCAGAACAGGCTTGAGCTGGGCCAGGTGGGAGAGGATGCGGTTCTTGGAAGGTTCGTTGAAGGGACGGACTTCGTTCTTGGTGTAGGCAAAGCGGACGATGGCCTTGAAGCCCATGGCACGAAGCCGGTTGAAGTCCTCCGAGATGGCCGCCAGGAAGGTGGGCGAGATATCGGCACTGATGAAGTTGTCCAGGTAGAAGAGGCGGAGAATCAGGGTCGGCTGGACCGTGTAGGTGTTGCTTGCGTCGGCGACACCATGGAGACGAAAGTCCTCCGCCCAAGCGGGCATGGGGGTGAAGTTGCTCGAGAAGACCTCGAAGTGCTTGTAGAAGCCGCGTTCAGGATTGGGAAAGTCCTCGTCGCTTAAGGTGTACTCCACGGTGGCAGCGGAGGCGACGGTGAGGCCGCAGAGGATCAGTAACAGCCAGGCCAAGATTCTCCAACGGGCCAGGGAACATTTCATTCGTTGGGTCACATCCTTCATGACTGGGAGTCTGCCACGCCCCGCATGGTGCTCATCACATCGACGCGAAGCCCGGCCGCCTCCGGATGCTGGCAGCGAAAGTGAATGGCGTGCCCTTTTTTCAGAAAACTCAACTCAAAGGGAGGAACCGCAATGCACTTGGCTTGCAGGTCATCAAGGGCCGCCCTCAGATGGTCCAGGTTTGAAGGTTCCGCCAAAACAGCGAAATCCGTGTCTCGGCTAAATTCCGCTGCGCCGTAGAACACGCAGGACTGTCCCCCCATCAGCAAGGCTTGGACTTGGTGCGTTCGGATCAAAGAAAGGACTTTGTGTATCGCACTCGGGATCAAGAGAACCTCCCAGTTTCAAGTATGCTGTCCAAGGCTTCTGGCTTTCCCGCCAACGTTCCATGGGCGAAAGCCGGTACCACTCGCACCATTCCGCGTCACAAATCTCCTCCGGCTCGATCACGAGCCTGACTTTAGCAGAGGGTCCGTTCAGGGACAATTCACTTTTCACCCGCAACGAGTGCACCATGGGGCCGTTGACAAAGTTCGCGGGTCGAAGCGTTGTCGCCCCTCGACAGGCCGGCTTCATCTTGCTCTTACGCTTACTCTTACTCCTACTCTGCGGAGGCGAGTAAGAGTAAGCGTAAGAGTAGGAGCAAGAACCTCTGCTACAGGAGCCCGTGCCGACTTTGTCAACAGCCCTGAGTGCACCATGGGGCAGACGTGACGATGTGACTCTGAACCGGTCGAGTGGGGCAGCATGACAACACGCGGCCTCCGGTGACCCTGGAAACAGCCGCGCGCCGTTTCCAGGCGAAGTGGCATCCCTCAAAGGGATGGGGGATTCAGCGTTGAGAGGCGTCGAGAGTCTCCTTTGCTTCCCTCCTCGTGAGTTCCTCCAGGGTTGGCGCCTCGAAGGTCCCAGTGGAACAGGTCACCATCCTTGCTGGCTCCGGCCATGAAATGACTTTGAGCTCCCGCACAGACTTCGGTTGACAGAAACAGCCGCATGTCAAAGACTAAAAGCCCACTCTCATGGCACGGCACCGCATCATTTCTTGGATACTCTGTTTGCTCTCCGGAGGAATTGCCGTCGCCGAATCCGCCGACCTCCAGCCCCTTATCCGGCAATACTGCTTCGATTGCCACGACAGCGACACCGCCAAGGGGGATCTGGATCTGGAGTTGCTTCAAAAAGAGCCCATGGCGGCTCATGCGGTGGCCTGGGAGAAGGTGGTGCGGAAGCTGGATGCCCGGCAGATGCCTCCGGTCGGCAAGGATCGCCCCGATGGCAAGTCATACGACCGGATGGTCTCGGAATTGACGCGCTCACTGGATCGCCTGGCGGAGTTGCATCCCAATCCCGGACGCACCGAAACGGTGCGTCGCCTCACCCGCACCGAATACCAGAACGCCATCCGCGATCTCCTGGCCCTCCGCATCGACGCCACCGACCTCCTGCCCAGGGATGAGGCCAGCCATGGATTCGACAACGTCACCGTCGGCACCCTCTCGCCGACATTGCTCAACCGCTACATCACCGCGGCCCAACGTCTGAGCCGGCTCGCCATGGGCGCCTCGGACGTGAAGCCGGGCGGCGCGACCTACCGCATCCCGGCCGACGTCACCCAGGAATGCCATGTGGAAGGTCTGCCCCTGGGCACCCGCGGAGGCATTCTGATCCCTCACACCTTCTCCCACGACGGCGAATACGAGTTCCGCATCCGGCTGGCGCGCGATCGGAATGAGGAAATTGAAGGACTCAACGGCAGGTATGACCTGGACCTGCTGATCGACAACGAACTTGCGGAGCGGTTTACGGTGGCGCCTCCCAGGATCAGGAACGATTACGACAGCGTGGACGCCAACCTGGCCGCGACGATTCCCGTCAGCGCGGGATTCCATGAAGTGGGCGTGACCTTCGTGGACCAATCCGACGCCCTCCTGGAACGAACCCGACAACCGTATTCTGTTGCCTTCAACATGCACCGGCATCCGCGTCTGAGCCCGGCCATTTACCAGGTCACCATCAATGGCCCCTACAACATCGATGGGGCGGGCGACACGGCGAGCCGCCGAATGGTATTGATCGCCCAACCCGAATCCGCCGACCAGGAGGAAGCCTGTGCCGAGCGCATTCTCTCCCACCTGATGCGGCGCGCCTTCCGTCACCCAATTTCCAATGAGGACTTGGCGCAGCCCATGTCCTTCTACAGGGAACACCAGGCCAAGGGCGGATTTGAGGCGGGCATCGAGGCGGCATTGGGCGCCATCCTGGTCAGCCCGGAGTTTCTCTTCCGCGTGGAGGAGGATCCCGCCGATGTGCCGCCGAACACCGCATACGCCGTCCCGGACCTGCCGTTGGCTTCACGCCTCTCGTTCTTTCTCTGGAGCAGCATCCCCGATGAGGAATTGCTGGACCTGGCCATTCGCGGAGAACTCCGCCAGGGCGACGCCTTGATCCGGCAAACCCGCCGGATGCTTGCCGACCCGCGCGCACACAGCCTGGTTGATAACTTCGCCGACCAGTGGCTCTACCTTCGCAATCTCCAGGCCCTGACACCTGACTCGCGGTTGTTTCCCGATTTCGACGAGAACCTGCGCCAGGCGTACCGGAAGGAAACGGAGCTGCTCTTCGAACGCGTCCTGCGCGAGGACCGAAGCGTACTGGACCTGATCCGGTGCGACTTCACCTTCCTGAATGAGCGGCTGGCAAAGCATTACGGCATCTCGGGAATCCTTGGAGACCACTTCCGCAAAGTGGAACTGGAACCGGTCATGCACCGCGGTGGCCTGCTGCGGCAGGGCAGCATCCTGGCGGTGACGTCCTACGCCACCCGCACCTCTCCCGTGATTCGCGGGCATTGGATTCTGGACAACCTCCTGGGAGCCCCCCCTCCCCCGCCGCCCCCCAACGTCCCCGCCCTGGAGGAATCCTCCGTCGATGCCGGCTTGCCCATGCGCGAGCGACTGGCTCAGCACCGCGCCAATGCCGCCTGTGCGAGTTGTCATGATGTCATGGATCCGGTTGGCTTTGCGCTGGAGAACTTCGATGCCGTGGGACGCTGGCGGGAGACTGAAAACGGTCATCCCGTGGACGCTTCGGGCGGGCTGCCGGATGGAAGCACCTTCGTGGGCGTGGACGCCCTCGAACAGGCGTTGCTCAATCGCCCCAGGCTGTTCGTCGGCACCTTTGTCGAGAAGTTGCTTACCTTCGCCCTGGGACGCGGCATCGAGACGTACGACGCCCCCGCCGTCCGGCGGATAGTTCGCGAGGCGGAGCAGGACGACTTTCGCATGAGTTCCGTGATCGAAGCGGTCGTCCAGAGCCGGCCCTTTCAAATGAGAATGACATCACCATGATCATCACCAAGAAATCCCTTCCCCGACGCACCTTCCTCAAAGGCGTGGGAGCCTCCCTGGCCTTGCCCTGGTTGGATGCGATGATTCCAGCGGCGACAGCCTCCACCAAGATCCAGGCCGCCCAGGCGAAGCGCCTCGGGTTCGTCTTCATGCCGATGGGTTGCGATCAGTCGCGCTGGTTTCCCGCGGAGGAAGGCGCGTTGAGCGAGCTCACTCCCATCCTCCGTTCGCTGGATCCGATCAAGGACGAGGTGACCGTGTTGGGCAACATGGAATTGGCCAACGCCTATCCCGGTTCGCACGCCACTTCCAATTCCTCCTTTCTCAGTGCCGCCAAGGCCAAACACACCGAGGGCAACGATTACTACCTCGGGACCACGGTGGATCAGGTGGCCGCGCGGAAACTGGGACGTGACACCCAGCTTCCCTCATTGGAACTGTCGATGGACCTCCTTCAAACCGTCGGGCAATGCGACAATGGCTACGCGTGCGTTTACCAGAACAACCTTTCCTGGTCCACCCCCACGACTCCCCTGCCCGCCGAGGCCCATCCGCGGATCGTGTTCGAGGCCCTCTTTGGCGAAGGGGGAAGCGCGGAGGAACGCCGGGCCGCCCTCCGGCACCGGGCCAGCCTGCTGGACGCCTTCAATCACGACATCGCCCGCCTGAAACGGAAACTCGGCGCCGGCGACCGCGCGCGCATGGACGCCTACCTCGAGACCATCCGGGAAGTGGAACGCCGCATTCAACAGGCGGAGAAGAACTCGGAACACAACCCGCTCCCCGACCTCGATCGCCCCGTCGGCGTCCCCGCCGCCTACGCGGATCATGCGCGGCTCATGTTTGACTTGCAGGTGCTCGCCTTCCAGGGGGACGTCACCCGCGTGATCACCTTCCAACTGGCCCGGGAAACCAGCAATCGCACCTACCCCGAAATCGGTGTCCCCGATCCCCACCATCCCCTGTCCCACCACGGAAACGATCCGGACAAGATCGCGAGGATGGCGAAGATCAACCAGTTCCATGTCTCCCTCTTCGCCGAGTATGTCCAGAAGCTGAAGGCCACGCCGGAAGGGGACGGCTCCCTCCTGGACAACACCCTGCTCCTTTATGGGAGCGGCATCGGCAATCCCAACATTCACGACCACACGAACCTGCCGACGTTGGTCGCGGGAGGACGCGGCGTCGGGCTCCGAGGCGGGCGCTACATGCGCTACAGCAAGCCCACCCCGCTGGCCAATCTCCACCTCACCCTGCTCGACAAGGCGGGCGTGCAATTGGACGCCTTTGCCGACAGCACGGGGAAACTGGACGAGCTGTTCCCGCTGTCCATCTGATGAAACCGGTCCTCCTTGCCATCCTGTTGTCGAGTGTGTCCTGGGCATCCGCCAACGACTTGCTCGATGCCGTCCGCCAATCGGATCACGCGCGCGTCGAGGCCCTGTTGTCTGGCAATGCGGATGCCCAGGCCGCCACGGCGGACGGGATGACCGCGCTGCATGTGGCCGCACTTGAAGGCGACACCATCTCCACGCGGCTGTTGTTGGAGGCCAACGCCAACGCCAACGCGACCAACCTCTATGGCCTCACCCCGCTGTGGATTGCCTGCCGGAATGGAAACGCGGACATGGTGGACCTGTTGCTCGCCGCCGGGGCGGATCCCAAGGCCCGCCAGGTCGGAGGGCAGACCGCCTTGATGCCGGCGGCACGCGCCGGAAGTTTGAGGGCCGTCGAGGCGCTGGTCAAACGGGGCGCCGACGTGAACGCGAAGGAAAGCCGCGGACAAACCGCCGCCATGTGGGCCGCCGCCGAAGGGCACGCGGACGTGGTTGCCTGGCTCATCCAATCCGGTGCCGATTTCAACAGCCCTCTCCGTGGCGGGTTCACCCCCCTCTTCTTTGCCGTTCGCGAAGGACGATCCGAGGCGGTCAAGGTGCTCCTGAAGGCGGGCGTGGATGTCAACGCACCGATGGAACCGCAACGGCGGGCCAACCGCGGCCCCCAATCGGGCATGACACCCCTGGTGCTGGCCGTTGAGAACGGGCATTTCGAGCTGGCCATCGACCTGGTCAAGGCCGGGGCGGATCCCAATGATCAACGCGCCGGGTATGCCGCCCTGCATGCCATCTCCTGGGTGCGCAAGCCCGATCATGGGGAAGGCGAGAACGGCATGCCGCCCCCCGACGGATCGGGTTCCCTGACCTCGGCGGATTTTGTCCGGCAGATCGTCGCGCTGGGCGCGGACGTGAATCTCCGGATCCCCAAAGCCGGGGGCGGCCTGGGCGTGCTGAATCGAACCGGGGCCACCCCGTTCCTGCTCGCGGCGAGGACCGCCGACCTGGAGCTGCTCGAGTTGTTGCATGACCTCGCAGCGGATCCCTCCATTTCCACTAAGGACAAGGTGACGCCGTTGATTGCCGCCGCCGGACTGGGGACATTGGCCGCGGGCGAAGTGGCCGGCACGGAGGAGGAAGTGCTGGAGACCGTGGCGTGGCTGATTGAGATCGGCCAGGACGTCAATGCCGTGGATGCAAACGGGGAGACCGCCATGCATGCCGCCGCCTACAAGAACCTGCCGAAGGTCGTCGAGTTCCTGGCCGGGAAAGGCGCCAGGATCGAGGTGTGGAATCAGCCGGACAAATATGGCTGGACACCGCTGCTGATCGCGGAGGGGTTTCGTCCCGGGAACTTCAAACCGTCCTTCGAGACGATTGCGTCGATCCACAAGGTGATGCTCGCCGCCGGCGTGACGCCCCCACCGCCAACCAGCGCCGAAGGCGTGAACAACAGCGACTTCGGCCCGCGCGAGCGCAAGTACCTCCCGAAGGACGCCGCGGACAAGGAGATTCCCTGAGGCAAGCGTTGAGCGTTGACACGAGCGTTCAACACTCCACGTTCAACGCTCAACGCGGTGGCTACGTGTCCTGCTCCGCTTCCCCTCCCCATGTAGCCGCCGAGGGAACGAGGCGGTCTCCTCCTTGGCGCCTCCGCGCCTTGGCGGGAGAAAAAAGGGCCGCGGCCTGGTGCAGAGCAACATGAGCAGGGTCCCCGGCTTGACCCGGCGCTCCGCTGCGCTACAACGGGAACGTGCATGGCGCATCATCGGTCGCTTCGCCGCCGGAGAAGCCCCTCCTGATCTATGACGGCGACTGCCGTTTCTGCACGCTTTGGATCACGCGCTGGAGGCAGACCACCGGGGACGCGGTGGGGTATGAACCATCCCAGGATCCCACCATCGCGGCTCGCTTTCCCGAGATTCCCCCCGCCCGGTTTGAATCCGCCGTGGCGTTGATCGAACCGGATGGGCGCCTTTTCTGGGGAGCCGAAGCCGCGTTGCGCGCCCTGGCCAGGAATCCGCGCCGGGCCTGGATGCTCCGCGCTTACCAAGCCTGGCCGTGGCTTGCGCGAACGGCCGAAGGCGCCTATCGCACGGTGGCCAATCATCGTCCCTTTTTTTCATGGCTGACCCGCATCGCCTGCGGGAACCACGTCGAGCAGCCCTCCCATCGAACGGTTCGCAGGGTCTATCTGCGGGCGCTGGGTCTCATTTATTTCATCGCCTTCCTCTCGTTGTGGACGCAGATCGACGGGTTGGTGGGCAGCCAGGGCGTACTGCCGGCTGACGCGTTCATGACCGGCGCCAGACAGCAGGTGGAGGCGCAGGGCATCGGCTGGGATCGCTACCGTCTCCTGCCCACGCTGGGCTGGTGGAACGCGAGCGACGCCTCCCTCCACTGGCAATGCGCGATGGGAGTCGTGTTGTCCGTGCTGGTGATGACTCGGATTGCGCTCGCGCCCTGCCTCTTCCTGCTCTGGCTGATCTACCTGTCACTCTCGGGACTGGGCCGCGACTTCCTCGGTTTCCAGTGGGATACCCTGCTCCTGGAAACCGGTTTTCTGGCTATCTTCCTCGCCCCTCTGCAATGGTGGCCCTTCGGGAAGGCAAAGGCCTGGGACGCGGCCCCCTCCCGGGCCGTGGTGTGGTTGCTGCGCCTGTTGCTGTTCAAGCTGATGATCCAGTCCGGCGGGGTGAAACTGTTGAGCGGCGACGTGGCCTGGCGCGATCTGACCGCCCTGACAGTGCATTATGAGACCCAACCGCTCCCCACCTGGATCGGTTGGTATGCGCATCAGTTGCCCGTGTGGTTCCAGAAACTCTCCTGTCTGGCCATGTTTGGGATCGAACTGATCGTCCCGCTCCTCCTCTTCACGCCGCGGCGGCTTCGCATCAGCGCCGCCGGGCTCCTCGCCCTGCTCCAGCTCTTCATCCTCCTCACGGGCAACTACACCTTTTTCAACTGGCTCACCCTGGCGCTCTGCCTGTTGTGGCTCGACGATTTCTTCCTGGAACATCTGATCCCGCGTCGATGGCGCGCCTGTTCCGTAACGGCATCGCCCCATGTTTCCAAAACATTCGCCTGGCCGCGCTGGATCCTCATCCCCCTTACGGTTCTGGTCATCGCCCTGTACGCCTCGCAACTGGTCTGGCTGTTTCGGGTGCGTCCGGCCGTCCTCGTCCCGGTGGCGGCCTTCCGTGATTGGCTGGGCCCCTTCCGCACGTTCAACAGCTACGGGCTGTTCGCCGTCATGACGCAACCCCGCTTGGAGATCATCCTCGAAGGCAGCCACGATGGGGTCACATGGAAGCCCTACGAGTTCAAATACAAGCCCGGCGACGTGCAACGCAGGCCGGGCTTCGTGGCTCCGCACCAGCCGAGACTGGACTGGCAGATGTGGTTCGCCGCCCTGGGCGACTACCGTCAGAACCCCTGGCTGATCCATTTGGCGACACGCCTCTTGCAGGGGGAACCCGAAGTGCTGGCCTTGCTGGAAGGCAATCCGTTTCCTGGCGAACCGCCACGCCACATCCGCGCCCAGCTATACGAGTACCACTTCACAAGCTTCGAGCAACGGCGGGAGACCGGTGCCTGGTGGCGAAGGGAATGGAAGAGGCCATACCTGCCCACCATGACGCGGCGGGAACCGTGAATTCTGGTCCTCCTCTGCGGCCCTCCGCGGTTCTCTGCGATCTCCGCGTTGAAATCGCAAACCGCTACTCCACGCCCCGCGTTAACCCGCCAGGCGCGGGCGCCGGGGTGGCGCCGTTTCCTTACCACAGAGCACGCAGAGAAGAACAGAGGGTCGGGGAGGCGAAGTTCCAACTCCGCCATTGCCCAACCTCCCCTGTTTTCCCACAATGCCCGGCCTTATGTCGCACATGCGCAGGCAATACCCTTTTCACCTGATCGAGGCGAAGTGGCAGGATCGCTGGGAAGCCCTGCAGACCTTTCGCGCCTGGAATCCGGGCGAGGCGATCCCGGAGAACCATCCCTTCCGGGCCCGCCATGCCGAGGGAGCGCTTCCTCCCAAATACTTCGCCCTGGACATGTTCCCCTACCCTTCCGGGGCGGGGCTGCATGTCGGGCATCCGGAAGGTTATATCGCCACGGACATCATCTCGCGCTACCGCCGCGCCCGCGGGTTCAATGTGCTGCACCCCATGGGCTGGGATGCCTTCGGATTGCCCGCCGAGCAATACGCCATCCGCACCGGACAGCATCCGCGCCTCACCACCGAGGCCAACATCCACACTTTCAAGCGGCAGATCCGGTCCCTGGGATTCAGCTACGACTGGACACGCGAAATCGACACCACCGATCCGGGCTACTTTCGCTGGACCCAATGGATCTTCCTCCAGATCTACAATTCCTGGTTCAACCCCGAGACCCGACGGGCCGAGTCCATTGACACCCTGCCCCTGCCGCCGGAACTCACCTCCGACGCGGAACGCCGCCACTACCGCGACCGTCATCGCCTGGCCTATGTCTCCGAGGCGCCGGTCTGGTGGTGCGCCGAGCTCGGCACCGTCCTGGCCAACGAGGAGGTGGTGGACGGCAAGAGCGAAGTCGGGGATTTCCCTGTCGTGCGCCGTCCCATGCGCCAGTGGGTGCTTCGGATCACGGCCTACGCGGAGCGTCTGCTCGAAGACCTGGAGTCCATCGACTGGAGTCATTCGCTCAAGGAAATGCAGCGAAACTGGATCGGGCGCAGCGAAGGCGCCGAGGTCCACTTCCCGGTGGCCGACGGATCCGCCATCATCACGGTCTTCACCACGCGACCCGACACCCTCTTCGGCGCCACCTACATGGTGCTGGCCCCGGAACACGCCCTCGTCGCCAGCCTCACCACGCCGGCACAACGCGCCGACGTGGAAGCCTACCAGCGCACCGCCGCCGCCAAGAGCGACCTGGACCGCACCGACCTGGCCAAGGAAAAAACCGGCGTCTTCACCGGCGCCTTCGCCATCAACCCGGTCAACCAGGAGACGATCCCCATCTGGATCGCGGATTACGTCCTCGCCTCCTACGGCACCGGCGCCATCATGGCCGTGCCCGCCCACGACACGCGCGATCTCGAGTTCGCCCGCACGTTTGACCTGCCCGTGCGCGAGGTGGTCCAGGCGCCGGAGGGGACAGACAATCTCGGCTTCGTCGGGGACGGGGTCAGCATCCAATCCGGATTCCTGACCGGCCTCCCCACCCCCGAGGCCAAGAAAGCCATCACCGACTGGCTCGAACAACAGGGGGCCGGCCATCGCACCATCAATTACAAACTGCGCGACTGGCTCTTCAGCCGGCAACGTTACTGGGGCGAACCGTTTCCCATCGTCTGGAAGACCGATGCCGGCGGACGCGCCTATCACGAGGCACTTCCCGAATCGGACCTGCCAGTCCTGCCGCCGGAGCTGGATGACTACAAACCCACACCCGACGGCAACCCGCCCCTGGCCCGGGCCCTGGACTGGGTGCAGGTCGGGGACGGCGCCACGCGCGAAACCAACACCATGCCGCAATGGGCCGGGAGCTGCTGGTACTACCTCCGCTACATCGACGCCCGCAATGACCACGCCTTCTGCGGCGCGGACGCCGAGGCCTACTGGATGGGCGGTTCGGACCAGACCTCGCCCGGCGTGGACCTCTACATCGGCGGCACCGAACATGCCGTGCTCCACCTGCTCTACGCGCGGTTTTGGCACAAGATCCTCTTCGACCTCGGCCACGTCTCCACGCCCGAACCCTTCTTCCGCCTCGTCAACCAGGGCATCATCCTGGGCGAGGACGGACAGAAGATGTCCAAGAGCCGCGGCAACGTCATCAATCCCGACGACATCCTCGGCGAGTTCGGCGCGGACGCCTTCCGGCTCTACGAGATGTTCATGGGTCCGCTCGAGATGGTGAAGCCCTGGAGCACCAAGGGGGTGGAGGGGGTGTATCGGTTCCTTGGCCGGACATGGCGCCTCTTTGTGGACGAGGCCAGCGAACAAGAACTCGAACAGCACCTCACCGAGTCCGGCACAACCGACCCCGCCGTGCTGGACCGCGTCCGGCTCAAGAGCAACCTCACGGACACCGCCCCCGCGCCGGAGCAACTCAAGGCGCTGCACGCCTGCATCAAGAAGGTGACGGAGGACATCGAGGGTCTGCGCTTCAACACGGCCATCTCAGCGCTGATGGTCTTCATGAACGAGGCGATGACCTGGGAGACGCGCCCCGTCTCCGTGCTGCGGACCTTCCTGCAACTGCTCCAGCCCTTGGCCCCGCACATGGCGGAGGAACTGGCTTCCCGCCTCCCCGGCGCATCCGCCACGCTCGCCTACGAGGCCTGGCCCGAGTTCGATCCGGCATTGCTGGTGGAGGACACCCTCGAGCTGCCCGTGCAGGTCAACGGGAAGCTGCGCGGTCACATCAAGGTGCCGGCGGAAGCCGATCGCGCCGCCATCGAGACGGCCGCCCTGCAGTGCGACAAGGCCCAGCCGTTCATCGAGGGCAAAACCGTGCGCAAGATGATCGTGGTCCCCAGGAAGCTGGTCAACATCGTGGTGGGGTGAGGAGCGGGCGTTGGGAGCAGCTGAAGTGGAACGTTGAACGTTGAACGTTTTCCCCCACGACCGAGTCCACCGCCTCACGGCGGTGGCTACGCGTTCGGTTCGTAGTTCCGCCTTCCGGCGGTTTTCCCCGTTGAACGTTGAGCGTTGAACGTTTTCCCTCAGGACCGAGTCCACCGCCTCACGGCGGTGGCTACGCATTCCGTTCGTAGTTCCGCTTTCAGGCGGCTTTCCCCGTTGAACGTTGGGCGTTGAACGTTGGGCGTTGAACGTTTTCCCCCACGACCGGGTCCACCGCCTCACGGCGGTGGCTACGCATTCGGTTCGTAGTTCCGCCTTCAGGCGGCTCGGTCGTTGCCATGGTTCAGGATCCATGGCACTCCCCTTGCATCCTGGGAATGCCGAAGGCCGCAGCCCGTCCTACCGCCGTTTGCGGCGGCCGGAAGGGCCGTAGAAGTAGCCGCCATAGACGCGCATGCCGCGCACCTTCGGCGGGCTCCCGCCTTTGGCGGACTGCTTATCGTCGTTGAAGAGGGAGGTGAACTTGTAATTGAAACCCTCCAGCTTGACCCGGGGAATGGGCTGCCCGATGAAGCGTTCGATGGCGGCCATGTGACCCCGGTCCTCGGCCACCATCAGGGTCAATGCGTCGCCGGTGGCGCTGGCCCGGCCCGTGCGGCCGATGCGATGCACGTAATCCTCCGGGTGCTGGGGCACATCGTAGTTGATCACGTGACTAACGGCGGTGATGTCGAGCCCGCGCGAGGCGATGTCGGTCGCGACCAGCACCTCGTAGCGTCCCTCCCGGAATCCGTTGAGCGCATGCTCCCGTTCGCCCTGGGTGCGGTTGGAGTGGAGGATGGCCACCGCGTGGTTCTCCTTCTTGAGCATGCGTCCGATGCGGTCGGCGCGGTCCTTGGTCCGGCAGAAGATGATGACCGAATCGTAATTGAGCCCTTCGAGCAGGGCCTGGAGGAGGTCGGCCTTTTGGTCGAAGGAGACCTGATACACCACATGCCGCACGGTTTCGGCGGGGGACCGCCGCAGGCCGATCTCGATCGTTTCGGGATCCACCATGGCCCACTGCACGAGCGACTCGATCTCGGGCGGGACCGTGGCGGAGAAGAGCATGGTCCGGCGCTTGGTCGGGCACTTCTTGAGGATGCGCCGCACGTCGGGCATAAACCCCATGTCGAGCATGCGGTCGGCCTCGTCGAGGACGAGGTGCTGGACGTGGTCCAGGCGGCAGAGGCCGCTGCCCATGTGATCGAGCAGGCGTCCGGGTGTGGCCACCAGGATGTCCACGCCGGTCTTGAGCGCGTCGCGTTGCCGGCCGTATCCGACGCCGCCATAGACCACCGCGACCTTGAGGTCGGTGAAGCGGGCGTAGTCGCGGATGGCGGTTTCCACCTGGGCAGCCAGTTCGCGCGTCGGTTCGAGGATGAGGGCGCGGATCATCTTGTCGTGCTTGCCGAGCTGGCTGAGGATGGGCAGCGCAAAGGCGGCGGTCTTGCCGGTCCCGGTCTGGGCGCTGCCGATGACGTCCCGGCCTTCCAGGACGAGGGGGATGGCGCGCAACTGAATCGGGGTCGGCTCGGTGTAGCCGGCCGCCTTGACGCCTTCCAGAACAGGTTGGGATAAGCCGAGGGCTTCAAATGCCATGGTGGCGCACTGCCTAGCATCTGGGACTGCCTTCGGAAAGTCTAAAGTGCAATTCTTGGGGAAAACGTGCAGGTCCGACGCCTCCGACGACGTGCGCCATGTGATTGGGAATGGGTCATGTTGGGTTGCCACTCTGCCGCTGGATGAGGAGCAGAGTAAGAGTATGTCATGCCCCAGACGCTGCTGGGGTATGAAGGCTCCGCAGCGGGTTGCGACACAAGGTCAAACAGGGGCGAGGAGAGCGCCTTAGATCGCACCCCATCAAAGGCCCCTCACCCCTTCCCTCTCCCGGCGGGAGAGGGCGGCCCGTCCTCTCCGCGAAGAAAGGCCCCCTGCGCTCATCCCACTCACCCATCCCGGCTCGCTGTTCCCTCTCCCCTCGGGAGAGGGTCAGGGTGAGGGGCCCCGACAAAACGACAACATGGTGGTCGTACTTTTCGGGTAAAGGGTAAGAGCAAGAATTGCTATCTTGCTCTTACTCTTACTCATATTCTTGCTCTGTTGGGTCGCCTACTATGAATCGCACTCGTCACCGACGTCCACCGTGGCGTGCCTTGACGTTGCCGCAGCACCTCCCTAACCTCCGCGCATGTCATCCCCTCAGATGCCGCCCACGGCCTGGCGCGACATCCTTCGGCAGCTGGGTCCGGGACTGATCATCGCCGCGGTCATCGTCGGTTCGGGCGAACTGATCGTCACCCCCAAGCTGGGGGCCAAGGTCGGGTTCACCCTCCTGTGGTTCATCATCCTGGGCTGCCTGCTCAAGGTCTTCGTCCAGATCGAGCTGGGCCGCTACGCCATCAGCCAGGGCAAGACCACCCTGGAGGCGCTGGACACCCTGCCCGGGCCGCGCCTGGGCGCCTCCTGGATCGTCTGGCTCTGGCTGCTCATGTACCTGGCCCTCGTCGCCCAGGTCGCCGGCATGGTCGGCGGCATCGCCGAGGTGTTCCAGTTGGGCGGACTCGGCCTCCGCAAGACCACGCTGGGCCTGATCACGGTCAGCGCCTGCGCCGTGCTGCTGATCACGGGGCGTTACCGGCTGGTGGAACGCACCTCGACGATCATGGTCGCCCTGTTCACCCTCTGCACCATCGTCGCCGTGGGCGCCCTGCAATGGAGCCCCTACGCCATCTCCTTCTCCAACCTGGCGGGCGGCCTCGCCTTTCGCCTGCCCGACAATGCCGGCGTCGCCTTCGCCGCGTTCGGGATCATCGGCGTCGGCGCCTCCGAACTGATCTACTATCCCTACTGGTGCCTGGAGAAGGGCTACGCGCGGCATGTCGGCCCCAATGACGACACTCCCTTGTGGATAGACCGCGCCCGGGGCTGGATCCGCGTCATGCGCATCGATGCCTGGGTGTCTTTCCTCATCTACACCGGCGCCACCGTCGCCTTCTACCTGCTCGGCGCCGCCGTGCTGTTCGGCAAGGGACTGGACGTGGACAACGCCAACATGATCGAGACGCTCTCGCACATGTACCGGGAAAGCTTCGGCAACTGGAGCCTGGGCATCTTCCTGGTCGGGGCGGGGGTGGTGCTCTTCTCCACCGTCTTTGGCGCGACCGCCTCCAACGCGCGGCTGGCCGCCGACGCGCTCAAGGTGTTTCGCCTGGTCGAATACCAGGGCCCGGAACACCGCGCCCGCATCGTGAAGGTCGCCTGCATCATCCTGCCCTTCGCCTCCCTGCTGGTCTATGTGTTCGCCGGCAACCCGGTGACCCTCGTCTTCGTGGGCGCCATTGCCCAGGGGTTCATGCTGCCGTTCCTCGCCCTGGCCGCGCTCTACTTCCGCTTCACCCAGACAGCTGGCCCGCTGCGGCCGGGCGCGATCTGGACCGGACTGCTGGTGCTGGCCGCCTGCGCCATGGTCCTGCTGGGCGCCTACCAGGTGTACGACAAGCTGCAGCCAAGCCCCAAGCCTGCCGCGCCGGCCACCCGAACGACCAACGCGCCGGCCGCCCCCTGAACGGACCCTCCATCCCTCGCGCCGACATGTTCACGCTTACCGACAAGATCGCCCTCGTCACAGGCGCCGGCTCCGGCATCGGCGCCGCCATCGCCACGACATTTGCCCGGGCCGGAGCCCGCGTCGTCGTCACCGACCGGGACACCGACTCGGGGCAGGCTGTGGCTCGGGCCATCATCGCGGAGGGGGGCCACGCGGAGTTCCTGCCGCTGGATGTCGCCTCGGCACCGGCATGCGCTGAGGTGCAGGGCAAGGTGCAGGAACGCCACGGTCGCCTGGACATCCTGGTCAACAACGCGGGCATCGGCCACGTCGGCACCATGCTCCAGACCGAGGGCGCGGACCTGGACCGCATGTACGGCGTCAATGTGCGGGGCGTGTTCAACGTCACGAAGGTGTTCCTGCCCGGCATGGTGGAACGGCGACAGGGGGTGATTGTGAACATGGCCTCGATCGGCGGGGTGCTGGGTGTGCGCGACCGGCTCGCCTATTGCGCAACCAAGTTTGCGGTGGTCGGCATCACCAAGAGCATGGCCCTGGACCATGCCGGCGAGGGCATCCGGGTCAACTGCATCTGCCCGGGCCGGGTCAAGACGCCCTTTGTGGCGGCGCGCCTGAAGGAGTATCCCGACCCCGAGAAGGCCTACCGGGACATGGCGTCCACGCAGGCGCTGGGACGCATGGGCAAGCCGGAAGAAATTGCGGCGGCCGCCCTTTACCTGGCAAGTGACGAAGCGGCGTTTGTCACCGGGACGGCGTTCCTGATCGACGGCGGATGGAGCGCGGGCAAGTAGCGTCCTGGCGTTGAGCGTTGAACGTTGAGGTCAACGCTCAACATTCAGAGAGTTTCTTTCCCTTACTAGATCGACAACGTCGGGTCCCGCCTTTTGGCGGTCCATGTCCCCGGTTCATGGGGAGTGATGATGCGTCCGAGCGCGCCGATCACCTTGGCCGCTTCCGTTTTTTCTTTTCGCTGTCCTTCTCCACCTGTTCGAGGGTGCGTTCCAGGAGGTGACGATGTTCCTCGCGGGTGCGACGGCGCAGGGTTCGCATGTCGATGAGGGCCACGATGACGGCGGCGATGGTGAAGCCGAAGCAAAGTCCCCAGAAGAGAAGGTAGGACATCCCTTCCAGGCGATCCTTCAGGACCGTCTGGCCCCAGACCAGCATCCCGAAGGCGAGGGCCAGGCAAAACAGCCCTACCCAGCGACGCCGGGCATCGGCGGGCGTTAGCATGGGGCCAAGGCTAGCACCGGGGCAAAAGCCGCCCAAGAGGAAAAACCCGGGCAGATTGCGATTGCGCCACGAGGGGGCCTTGCCCAGACTTGGCGCGTCCCGACGCACGGATTCCAAGCGCAAGGCAACTCCATGGAACTGACCACTCAACTGGCCCTGTTTCTCAACAACCAGCCCGGCACTCTCGCGCGCGTGTGCGACGCCCTCGCCGAGGCCAAGATCAACATCTACGCCATCTCGACCAGCGACACGGTGGACCACACCGTCATCCGCATGGTGGTGAGCGATCCGCGTCGCGCCCTCCTCATCTTCGAGGAACACGGCACCCTGGCGATCGGCGTGGAGGTCATCATGATGGAGAACTCGAACAAGCCGGGTTCGCTGGCGCGCATTGCCCGCAACCTGGGCAAGGCCGGCATCAACATCGAATACGCCTACTGCGCCACCTCCCCTTCCGCGAAGAAAGGCCTCCTCATCCTGCGCGTCTCCGACGCCAAGAAAGCGCTCAAGGTCCTGAACCTGCAGTAGCGTTGCAGGGGGGGGGAGGGCTGTTGGCAAAGTCGGCACGGGCTCCTGTAGCACAGGTTCCTGCTCCGACTCTTATTCGCCACCGCAGAGTAGGGGCAAGAGTTGGTCATTCCCCAGACGCTGCTGGGAAATGAAGGCTGCGCAGCAGGTTGCGACACAAGGAGAAACATGGGCGGGCAGAGCACTCTACATCGCACCATATTAAAGGCCCCTCACCCCAGCCCACTCCCGGCGAGAGAGGCCTGCGACGAGCTCAGTCGAGCGGGGACCTGTCCTCCGCGCGGAGAGAGCCTGATGCCCGGATCCCTTCACTCTGGGGTAGCTTGCTGCTCCCTCTCCCTGCGGGAGAGGGCTGGGGTGAGGGGCCCCGGCAAAACGACAACAGGTGGGTCGTTCTCTTCGGGTAAAAAGCAAGATGAAGCCGGCATGTCGAGGGGCGACAACGCTTCGACCCGCGGACTTTGTCAACGGCCCTCCCCCCTAAGGCAGGCGCACTTCCACGTGGTAGAACGCCGGGCCGGACCCGGCTTCGACGTCCACCCACTCGTAAAACCCTCCCGCCACGGGCGTCAGGTCCGGGTTGCTCATGTAAGTCCAAGCCGGCAATTCCAGCGAGCGCCCGATCCGATACAGCCGGTTGGTCGCGGCTGGAAAACGCAGCACCACCATGCCCGCTTCGGCCACCTCCTGCAGCACCAGTCGAAACACGCTCGCTTGGTCGAATGGATGCGTGCCGGCCACATACTCCTGATAGGCCGTGGCGCCATCGAGGTCGGTGTCCGATTCCCTCTCCTCCTGGGTCAGCGGGCTGTGCCCGAAGTAGGCCAGCGCCCAGGCGTCATCGATGCCGTCGCTGTCCGGCAGAGCATCGGGTCCCTGGAAATCGGTCAACGCCACCAGGGTGCCGGTCACGTCCAGGCGGAAGGAGTTGGAGGTGCCTTCCACAAACACGCGCCCCCCATTGGTCACATTGATGAAGCTGCCCGTCGCTCCCTGGTGCTCGATCAGCGGGAGGACCGCCACCGAGAATGGGATGTACCCGCTGAGCAGACGGACCCGCAGCATCCCACCCAGCACCACCGGACCCTGGACCTGAATCCAATCCGCCTCCGCTCCCGGGGAGCCTCCGGCCAGTTCCATGGCGAGTTCGGAGGACGACCCCAGGTGCATCATTCCCGTCACCTGCAGTGCCGCCACCGTTTCCCCCACCTCGAGCGCGCCTTGATTGGTCACGTGGCCCGTGATGAATCCTTCCAGCCGCGCGGAGGCCAGCGCGCCAATCTCCAATCCGTCGGCAAACAGATGCGGACCGGCGCCCACTTCCAGGCGGGCCACGTCCAGACCGTTGCCGACGCGGAACGGCGTGCCATTGGAGACCGAGATGCCACCACTCACGCGAAGGTCGCCCTGGTTGAAAACGAAGGGATGGGACGGCGTGCCGCTGACGACCAGTGAGCCGACGGCGATATCCGCGTCCTCCAAGGTCACGGAGGCGCGGGTCACCGTCCAGGGGGCGGGTCCGGAAGGGGGTGCGCCGTGCAACCGCACCTGGCCGCCATCCACGACGCGGCATGCGTTGTTGAAGAAGGCCCCGTCGTTGCCGAGCACCCAGGCGGCGGCATCCACCCGGGCCTGGTTGGACACCACAAGGGTGTTGAATCCGTTCAGTGCGCCCACATGAAGGGTGCCGCGATTGGTCAAGACGGTGCCCACGCCGCTGATCCACATGCGGTTGGTCTTGCCATCGGTGGTGGTGCCGGGATGGGCCCCGACATGGGTGGCGCCCGTTTCGAGGAAGGCGCCATCGCCCAGCATCAGGCTGTTGTTGAACCCGGATCCCCCCACGGTGAGTTCGCCCTGGTTGATCCAACGTGTGCCGGCACCGCTGACTTCCGCCACATTGTCCCGCGCGTCGCGCCAACCCACCGCCGACACGGTGCTCAGGAGCGTCACACCGTTGCTGGCGACCAGCCGGTTCCCCCACCCTTCGTAACCCACGTAGAGCCCGCCGCGGTTGTTCCAAAATGTGGCCGCCCCGGACAGAACCACCTCGTTGTCTCGGCTGGCCGAGTAATAGCCCACATAGCCGGTGTCGTTCTCCAGCACGGCCGCACCCGAGAGCTGCAGGATGCTGCGTCCGCCGACGGATCCCACTCGCAAGTCTCCGCCCACGTTCCAGGAGGTGCCCGCGCCGTCCAGCACGATGGCGTTGGTCTGGCCGCGGTCGTGGGGATTGAAGAGTGAATCATCGCCCCCGAGGAAGACCGGCCCGCTCACCAACTGCGCGCCCGCCTCGAGTTGCACCTGATTGCCGGCGCCGAACGCATGTCCCACCCACACTTCGTTGCTGGCCCAAATCCGGGCCGCCGGTCCGGTGGCCCGCACCACGGCCCGGTCCCCGGCGAGGCGCAGTTCGCCGGCCCGCAGCACGGCACCGTCCCCCAGAGTGATCCGATTGCGGAGTGCGAATTCGTCGCCCAACACCAGGGTTCCCCGCACGTCGAGCACGTCCTGGGCACCAGCCAGGTGGACGAGGTTGTCGTTGCCCAGCACGTAGGCGTCCTGCGCGGTGACCAGGGCGGCGTTGGTCAGAACCAGGCGGTTGCCCGAGCCGCGGTAGCCGAACACCAATTGCGTCCCGGCCGAACCGGTCTGCCAGACCGAACCGCCTTCCACCACCACCTCATTGGTGTCTCCCGTGACAAAGGCGCTGACGGCGTTGACGCGTCCGCCGTTTTGGATGTGGAGCCGGTTGCCCATGCCTTCCCCGCCAAGGAACAGCGTGCTGCGGCACACCCACAGAGACCCCGCGCCGGTCACGTTGGCCTGGTTGCCGGTGCCGTTGCCAATGATGCCTTCCACACAATCCAGCAATCCCCCGGCGGCAATCGTCAGCGTGTTGCTGTCCGATCCGTAATCGCCCAGGCGAAAGGCCAGGCTGTGAAACCAGCCGGAGCCGGGGCCGGTGATGATCACTTCGTTGCCGTGGCTCTGGGAGGTCAGGCCCACGGAACAAAAGCCGCCGGTGACCAGACGGGCGCCCGACTCCACGCGCAACCGCTGGCCGGCCCCCGCATCGCCGAGATAAAAGCCGCTGGGGCTCCGCCATTCCGTGCCGGTGCCGGAGATCTGCAATTCATTGGCCAGGGAGGAGGCGAGGCCGCCGATGGTGGTGAGCCCTGTGTCCACGCGAGCGCCCTGGTCGAGGAGCACGCGGTTGAATGAACCTTCGCGACCGAGAACAAAGCGCAGGGTGGTCTGCCACCGCGACCCGGCGCCGCGGATCCGCACGAGATTATGGGAGGCATCGGCGGCGTTGCCGACGAGGGCCTGACCGCTTTCCAGCCAGCCGCCCGACACGATCTCCAGCGCGTTGGAGGGGCCGGTGTCGCCGACCACCAGCACGGTTCCGGCGTTGGAATAGACGCCGCTGACCACGTTGGTCAGGAACGACTCGGCCCCGGCCCAACCCGGCGCCAGCATCAGCGCGCACCCCAGTGCCCGGATGCTAGTCGATGTTCGGGTCGTCCACATTGTAAGGCTCGGCAATGAGGTTGAGCACGTTGTTCATGCCGCGGTTGAGGCGGCAGTGGGAAACCCGGATCATCACGGGCGTGGCGGCGTGGATCGAGAAGCCGGCGCCCTGCGGGTTGGCCAGGAGGGTGCAGTTGTGAAGCGCGGCCCCCGTGCCCACCTGGACGGCCGGCTGGTTGCCGGGGCTGGGCCCCACGCGGCAGTCCTCCATGCGCCCCGTCATCGGCACCGCGGCGCTGATCGATCCGGCCACGTCGCAGTCCAGCATCCAACCCGAACCGCCAAAGGAGTCGTGCCCCGCCGAACAGTTGCGGGCAAAGCCGTGAAACCCGCCGCCCCCGATCAACGTGGCGCCGCCGAAGCTGGCCAGGCCGGCGGCGCAGTGGGTGGCCGCGCCGGAAAACAAGCCGCCCGAACCGAAGCTGAAATCGCCGGCCCGACAATCGGTGGCCTGGCCGGAAAAGATCCCCAGGCTTCCAAACGCGCGGGCTCCTGCCTGGCATTGCTCATAGGTACCGGCATACTCCACGCCCAGGCGCATCGACCAGGCCAGGGATTCCGCGGTGAAGCGGCAGTTTCGAACCACCACACCCGCCAGTCCTGTCGCCGGGAAGTACGCGGCCCGCGCCTGGTCATTCAGCCCGCCGGGCACCGTGGAGCCCGAATGCAGGGTCAGGTTCTCCAGCCGCACCTCCCCCACCCATTGCACGAGCGTGTTGCCATCGCTCTCCAGGCGGATCGCCTCCGGACTCCCGACCCCGACCAGGTCCACAAAACGCGCCGTCACCTGAAAGGCCCCGTCGCCCAGCCGGTAGCGGCCCGGATAGATGAGCACGTTGACGCGATTGGTGGCGGAGGGCGGCCGTCCGTGCGGCCGCAGGACCGCGGCCTCCTGGTAGGCGACAAGCAAGGCGTTGCCGTTGGCGGCCGGATCCGGTCCTGCCTGCACCACCACATGCGCCGCGCTGCGGTCCAGCATCAAGGTGCCGGCCCGTCCCTTGGGCACCTGGACCGGCAACCCCGGGGCGTTGGGAGCGTGGAGCGGGTTTCCTTCGAAGTCGGTGTTGTCGAACAGCAGGATGCCATCGCCAATGAATCGGTTGTGCAAGGCGGACTCCACGCGGTTGCCGGTGACGAGAAAGGCGCCGGGACGCGACAAGGTCACGGCGATGCCTCCCGCCGAACTGAAGAAGCCGCCCTCCGACCGGACCACGTTGTCGCGGATCTTGAAGTTGACGAGCCGGGCCACCCCGCCCGAATCGGTGCAGTTGATCGCCCAGTCCCGGCTCGCGGGATCCATCTCAAAGAGGTTGTCCTCGACCACCACATTCTCAAGGTCGCGTCCGAGCAGGGACAACCCGCGGACGCGGCACCGGAGGAAGCGGTTCCCGCGGAAGGTGAGGTTGCGGCAGCGGCCCGTGTCCGCATTGAAGGCGATGTCGCAGTTGCGGGTGACGTTGCCCTCGAAGACGACATTCTCGAGGGCGCCGCCGCCGAAGGCGATGCTGGTGGAATCGCCGTAGGGGTTGTGGAGGTCGAGCACCTGGTTGTTCCGCACCGTCCCCTCGATGTAGCGGGTGTTGAACACCTCGGGCCCGCCGCCCATGGCGATGGCCGAACAGTAAAAGCCGGCGAAATCGGTGACCACACACGACTCGATCACGTTGCCGACGCTCGGCCCTTCCAGGCCGATGCCGATGCCGATGGTGAAATTCTCGATGGGCGGCTTCCCGTAGGCGTGGATGGCCTTGACCCGCCGGATGGCATGCTGCGATCCGGTCAGGATCACCGCGCTGGCGTAGCTCGGGTTGTCCGGCCCGTAATTGCAGTCCACCGTCAGGTCGCTCACCTCGACGTGATCGGCCGTGCCGGTCCGGGTGTGGATGACCGCATACACATTGTTGGACACGTTGACCAGCTTGAGGGTGGTGACATCCATGCCCGCCCCATGAATCTTCCAGCCCGTCAAGGGATGCCATTGCAGCACCCCTTGCGTTTCGTAGGTGCCGGGCAGGAAATGAAGGGTCAGGTTGGTCACCTCGCGCACCACGGAAAGGTCCCGCAGCAGGACGTCCAACCGGTCGCCCGTCCCATTGAACGGACTGGCCAGCGTCCCTTCCCCCGCCGCGCCATCGGTGCGCAGCGAGATCCAGATCTCCCGGTCCACACCCAGCATCTCCTCCGTCGTCAGCGAGGCCGCCGGGCCCGACACCGACTTGCCGGATTTCGGTTGCCCGGCAGCATGGAGCAGCGGCGCCACGACATCCATCGTGAGCAGAAGGAGGACGACCCAGAGGGAGCCGCTTCCGAGGTAGCCTCTTCCGAAGTAGCCGCCGAGGTCACGAGGCGGTACCGGGCGGTCGTGCCTGTGGGAGTAAGAGTAAGAGCAAGAGTAAGAGCAAGAGGGGCGTTTCTTGCTCTTACTCTTACTCTTGCTCTTACTCTCACGCATACTCTTGCTCTTTACCCGAAACGAACGACCAACATGTTGTCGTTTTACCGGGCCCCTCACCCTGGCCCTCTCCCGAGGGGAGAGGGAACAGAGAGCCGGGATGGGCGAGAGGGATGAGTGCAGGGGCCTTTCTCCGCGGAGAGGACGGGTCTCCCTCTCCCGCCGGGAGAGGGAAGGGGTGAGGGGCCTTTGATGGGGTGCAATGTAGGGTGCTCTCGTCGCCCATGTTTCATCTTGTGTCGCAACCCGCTGCGCAGCCTTCTTTCCCCAGCAGCCGCTGGGGAATGCCTTACTCTTACTCTTACTCTTTACCCGAAACGAACGACCAACATGTTGTCGTTTTACCGGGCCCCTCACCCTGGCCCTCTCCCGGGGGGAGAGGGAACAGCGAGCCGGGATGGGCGAGAGGGATGAGTGCAGAGGCCTTTCTCCGCGGAGAGGACGGGTCCCCCTCTCCCGCCGGGAGAGGGTTGGGGTGAGGGGCCTTTGATAGGGTGCGGTGTAGGGTGCTCTCCTCGCCCATGTTTCACCGTGCGAGACAACCCGGTGCGCAGCCCTCCTTCCCAAGCAATCTCTGGGGAAAGATTTGTTCATGCTCACTTTCTGATCCTGCATCTGCATCGCATTGAACCAACCGCGCAACCGGGCCAGTCCCCAACGTTTCCGAGCCGGGCTTTGCGCCGAGCACACGCCCCGACACGGTCCGACCAGTCTGGTCTGGACGGGATGCAACCCTGCATCCGTCCTATGCGCAATTTTCAGCGAACTCGTCACGAACGTGGATTCCGTCCACTCTAACTCAATCGTCGTGCAACTCAATGCCGTTCTCCCCAGCAAACTTTCCCATTCTACTGGCTCCGCCACCCCGGTAAGCTCCGGCCCATGACGTTGCGGGCGGAAACCATCGACGCGCTCTCCCGGCAATTGGCCGAGGCCAACCAGCGCCGGCACCGCGTTGGCGACGCCGACCTTTCCGCCCTGGACCGCATCGTTCAATACACCCCCGAGGACATGACGGTCACCGTCCAGGCCGGCTGTCGCCTGGCTGTCCTGCAGGCATCGCTGGCCGCCCAGCGCCAATGGCTGCCGGTCGATCCGGCCCACCCGGAACGGATCACCATCGCAGACCTCATCCAGCAGAACCTCAACGGCCCGCGCCGATTCGGATACGGGACCGTGCGGGATCATCTCATCGGGCTTCGGGCGGCGTTGCCGGACGGACGCGTCATTCGTTCGGGCGGCCAGGTGGTCAAGAACGTGGCCGGCTATGACCTGGTCAAAATGTTCATTGGCAGTCGCGGCACGCTCGGCGTGGTCGTCGAGGCCACCTTCAAGCTCCTGCCCCTTCCGGAGACGGAATCCATCCGGGCCTGCGACTGTGACGACCCGCTGGTGGCGGCGGCGGTTGTGCGTTCTGTGCTTGCGACGCACCTCGCCCCAGTCGTGCTCGATCTGTGTTCCACCAAGGGCCGTGCCTGCCGCCTGGTGGTGGCACTGGCGGGAAGCCGCTCCCAGGTCGCCTGGCAGGAACAGCAGTGCGACACGCTCGGCCTCGCCGCGCCGGCCGACCTTGGTCATGACACCCGCTTTTGGGAGGACGCCAGTCCGCTCCCGGTTCGCCGCTGGTCCATGCCGCCGGATCGCCTGGCCGATGCCATAGCCACGTTGGAGGGTCGCGAGTGGATCGCGCGCGCCGGCAACGGCCTGCTCCTGTATCGCGGCGACCCGGCTCCGCCCGGCGCGACGCTCCCGCGCGAACTGATGCGCCGCCTCAAGGACACCTTCGATCCCAACGGCATCCTCCCCCCGCTCCCATGGTGACGCCTCCCCCACCGATCCCGGCTTTCCTGGATGAGACCAAGGCCCTGGCCTGCGTCCATTGCGGACTTTGCCTAGCCTCGTGCCCCACGTATTTGGAGACCGGCAATGAGAACGATTCCCCGCGCGGCCGCATCTACCTGATGCGCGCAATGCAGGAGGGACGCCTTCCCATCGCCGGCACCGCGCTGACTCACCTTGACCGCTGCCTGGGATGCCGCGCTTGCGAAGCCGTCTGCCCCAGCGGCGTGGCCTACGGAACTCTGCTGGAATCCAGCCGCGACCATATCGAACGGCATCACCGTCGTTCCTGGCCCCAACAACTGCTGCGCCGCGTCCTCATCAACCACATCTTCCCGCGTCCGCTCCTGATGCGACTCGCTCTGGGGCCGGCGCGGCTGGCCCGGCGCCTGGGCGCCGAAGCATGGCTGCCCCGATGGGCCCGCGAGGGCCTGGCGCTTGTGCCGGAACACCCGTCCGCGTTCACCCCGCCCGAACTCAGCCCCGCCACCAAAGGCACGCGCCGAGGACCTGTCGGATTCGTGGCGGGATGCGTGATGCAGGTCATGTTCGGGGACACACACCGGCACAGCATCCAACTGCTGAACCGGGCCGGGTTCGACGTGCTCTCGCCTTCCGCCCAGGGTTGCTGTGGGGCGCTCTTTGCGCATGGCGGCTACCTGGACATGGCCCGCGAGAGCGCCCGCCGGAACATCGCCGCCTTCGAGGCCGCGGATCTGGAGGCCATCATCATCAATGCCGCCGGCTGCGGTTCGACCTTGAAGGAATACGGGCATCTCCTGGCCGACGATCCCGAGTGGGCCGAGCGGGCGGCACGCTTCAGCGCCCGCGTGCGCGACCTGACCGAGTGGCTCGCCTCGCACTCCGAATCACTGGGCCTGGAGCAGACCGAAGGGGCTGCCCGCGTGACCTACCACGATGCCTGTCACCTCGCCCACCCCCAGGGCATCACCGTGCCCCCGCGGGAACTCTTGCGGGCTGTGGCCGGGGATGCCTTTGTGGAACTGCCCGAGTCGGACGTGTGCTGCGGCAGCGCGGGCAGCTACAACCTGACCGAGCCCGAGATGGCGCGCCGTCTCCAGGAACGCAAGATCCGCCACATCCTGGCCACCAAGGCGCAGGTGGTGGTCACGACCAACCCGGGTTGCCTGCTCCAGATCCAGGCGGGAATGAAAGCCGCCAGCGCCGGGCATGTGCGGGCGATGCACCTGGCGGATTATCTCGCGGAGCCAATGGCTGGGCGGGGTCAGACTTGACCGGTCCCCCTCCTCCTCTGCGCCCCTCTGCGCTTCTTTGCGTCCTCTGCGTCAAAATAAAAAACGCCGTCATCCACCCGCCGAACCCCACCGGGCCAACGCACCGTGTCACCCCACGCTTTTCTTTTTAAACGCAGAGGACGCAAAGCATCGCAGAGGGCCGCAGAGAGGAGGCCACCCGGGACGGAGGCGGCATGCATGCCCTGGGAGTCATGTCTGAATCCCCGGCCGGCCGGCCGGCGCTTGCGCGCCGCCCATCAATGCGCGTGCCGCTTCTTTTCGTGGCGGGCGGCGGAGTGGTCGGCGGAGAAGATGACGCGGTGGGTCTTGAGCGCCTGGGTGAGGTTGGTGAGGGGCATCTCCTTGCCTTGCCGGAGCGCCTTGAAGAAAGCCTCGAACTGGGACTGGTAGGGGTGATCGCTCACGTCGCCCGAGTCCAGCAGCTTCATGTCGATCTCCTTCCAGCGGGACTTGTCCAGGCCGGGTTCCTTGGTCGAGTAATACTTGTTGTCGAGGAGCGAGCCTTCGCTGCCGACCAGGTGGACGTGGAAGTAGTAAGGCTGGAGGCAGTCGATGACCGAAGCCACCTTGCCGACGCGGCCATCGGCGAACTTGAGGATGGTCACGCTGGAGGTGGGATACTCGTAGGTGGCGAAATCCTTGTTCTCCGAGTGCGTCGAGTAACTGCTCACCGCCTCCACGTCATCCCCCATGCAGAGGAGAAGCGCGTCCAGGGCGTGACACCCTGCGGAGAGCAGGCTGCTGCCGCCGGACTCGCGCTTGGTGTTCCATCGATACTGCCCGTACCAGGGTCCGATGCCGTGGTAATAGTCCACCTCGGCATAGTGGATCGTGCCCAGGAGCCCCTGGTCGAGGATCGACTTGATGGTCAGGAACTGGTTGGAGAAGCGGCATTCGAAGCAGACGCAGACGCGCACGCCCGAAGCCTTGACGGCCTGTTGGATGGCCAGGCAATCCTCCCAGTTCAGGGCCAGGGGCTTTTCGATGATGAGATGCTTGCCGGCCTCGGCGGCGGCGATGGCATGGGCGGCGTGGTCCTGGGGATAGCTGCAGATGGAGACCACATCGACGGACGGGTCCTTGAGCATCTCGGCGATGGGACGCTCACAGCGGATCGGGTGCCCGCCGTGCTTGCGGCTGACCTCGGCGGGATCGAGCGACCGGGAGGAGCAAATGTCGGTCACACGGCCCAGGCCGGTGGCGTGGATGGCATCGATATGCGCACCACTCACCCACCCATAGCCGATGATCCCGACGTTGTATGGCTTCTCAGGCATGCTCTGCTCCCCCGTCGCCCGGCAGCTCTCTAGGCCTCACCGGCAGTGTCGCCGGGGCTGCCTGCCTGACTCCGTGGCACTTGCGAGCCCCCATGTCATCCGTTTCGGAGTGCAATGTCAAAGGAAATGAAACCGGCGCGACGCCCGGCGGGTCCGCGCCGTGTGTTCCTCCCGTCCCGTGGCTTGGGGCGGCAATCCAAGCAGGCCGTTAAAGAAGTAGCCGCCGAGGTCACGAGGCGGTTTCTGGTTGCCGTTCAACCTCGAAATCCGCCTCCTGACGTCGGCGGCTACTTGCCTTCCATGCGTATTTGAACGGACTGCTAGACGTCGTAGTACATATGGAACTCGAAGGGATGCGTGCGCGTCCGCAGGGCCTTGACGTCGTTGCGCTTGGCGCTGATGTAGGCGGAGACGAAGTCCTCGGTGAACACATCGCCCTTGAGCAGGAAGTCGTGGTTGGCTTCCAGGCAGTCGAGCGCCTCGCCGAGGTCGCCCGCCACATGGGGTACTTTGGCGAGTTCCTCAGGCGGAAGTTCGTAGAGGTTTTTGTCGAGCGGTTCGCCCGGGTCAATCTTGTTCTGGATGCCGTCCAGGCCGGCCATGAGGAGGGCGGCGAAGGCGAGGTAGGGATTGGAGGCGGGATCGGGCGGCCGGTACTCGACGCGGATGGCCTTGGGATTGTTGCTGTAGGTGGGGATGCGGATGGCGGCGCTGCGGTTGCGCGAGCTGTAGGCGAGGTTGACGGGCGCCTCGAATCCGGGCACGAGCCGCTTGTAGGAGTTGGTGGTGGGATTGCAGATGGCGCAGAGGGCGCGGGCGTGCTTGAGGAGGCCGCCGATGTAGTGGAGCGCCATCTTGCTCAGGCCGGCATACTCGCCGCCTGCGAAGAGGGGCTTGCCCTTTTTCCAAAGCGATTGATGGGTGTGCATGCCGCTGCCGTTGTCGCCGACGATGGGCTTGGGCATGAAGGTGACGGTCTTGCCGTGCTTGAGGGCGGTGTTCTTGATGACGTACTTGTAGAGCATCATCTTGTCCGCGCTGCTGACCAGGGTGTCGAAGCGATAATCGATCTCGGCCTGGCCGGCGGTGGCCACCTCGTGGTGCTGGCGCTCGATGCGGATGCCCAGCTCGCACATGGTCAGGGTCATCTCGCTGCGCAAGTCCTGATAGGCGTCGAGCGGCGCGACGGGGAGGTAGCCCTCCTTGTGGCGGATCTTGTGGCCGAGGTTGGGCATCTCGTCGGTGCCGGTGTTCCAGATGGCCTCCACGCTGTCCACCTTGTAGAAGGAGCCGTGCGGCTGGTTGTCATACTGCACGTTGTCGAAGATGAAGAACTCGGCCTCCGGGCCGAACACGGCGGTGTCCGCGACGCCGGTGCTGATCAGGTATTTCTCGGCGCGCTGTGCGATGCCGCGCGGGTCGCGGTTGTAGGGCTCGAGCGTGCCCGTTTCGGCGATGGTGCAGGTGAGCGAAAGGGTCGGCACGGCGCAGAAGGGGTCAATGAAGGCGGTGGCGGGATCGGGCATGGCCAGCATGTCGGAGGCCTCGATGGATTTCCAGCCGCGGATGGAGGACCCGTCAAAGCCCAGGCCTTCCCGGAAAGCCTCCTCTTCCAGCTCGGCAATGGGGATGCTGAAGTGCTGCCACGTGCCGAAGGTGTCGACGAACTTGATGTCGACCATCTTGACCCCGTTCTTCCGGGCCATGTCGATGACGCCCTTGGGGGTGGCTCCTTTGGTGTTTCCAGTTTTTGCCATAGTGCGTGTTCGGTTGATGATGATGATGATGATTGGTTGTCTCAGTCACGTTGCAAAAATCGGACGCTGCGCCAACGACGAATCTCGGTTCGTCATTATTGGCGCAGCGCCGAAAACGCTCGGTATGACCCGGGTCAACGGATCAGCTGTGATACCCTTCCTCGCCGTGTTCGGCAAGATCAAGTCCGGCCGTCTCGACCTCCTCGCTGGCCCGGAGTCCGACGATCTTGTCAATGACAAACAGGGCCACAAACGAGACCACGCCGCTCCAGAGGATGGTCACGACGACGCTCTTGAACTGGGTGAAGACCTGTCCGACCGCGGAGACGCCCTCGGCCAGTCCGACCCCGCCCAGGGCGGAGCTGGCGCAGAGGCCGGTCAGGAGGGCGCCGACGATGCCGCCCACGCCGTGGACGCCGAACACGTCCAGGCTGTCGTCATAACCGAAGGTCCTCTTGAGGACGGTGGCGGCGAGGTAGCAGAGGAAGCCGGAGGCGGCCCCGATGAGGAGGGCGCCTATCGGGCCGGCGGTGCCGGAGGCGGGGGTGATGGCGACCAGGCCGGCGACGGCGCCGGTGGCGATGCCCACCACGGTCGGCTTGCCGCTCTTGAACCATTCGGCGAACATCCAGGTGGCGGCGGCGGTGGCCGTGGCCACCTGGGTGACGAGCATGGCCATGCCCGCGGTGCCGTTGGCCGCCACCGCGCTGCCGGCGTTGAAGCCGAACCAGCCCACCCAGAGCATCGAGGCGCCGATCACCGTCATCGGCACGCTGTGGGGCGGGGTCGGCTCCTTGCCGAAACCCAGGCGCTTGCCCACCATGATGCAGGCCACCAGCCCGGCGATGCCGGCGTTGATGTGCACCACCGTGCCGCCGGCGAAGTCCAGCACGCCCCAGTCCCAGAAGAGCGCCCCGTCGCCGGACCAGGCCATGTGGCAGACCGGAAGATAGGAGAGGAGGAACCAGGCCACGCTGAAGAGCATCATGGCGCTGAACTTCATGCGCTCGGCAAAGGCGCCCACGATCAGGGCGGGGGTGATGATCGCGAAGGTCAACTGAAAGGTGACAAACACCGCTTCCGGGATGGTCACCGTGAGGGCGTCCGGCGTGACCCCCTTGAGGAACAGCCGATCCAGGCCGCCCACGAAGGAGGCGAGGTTGCGCGTGCCGGCCTCCATGCCCGCGGTGCTGAACGCGAGGCTGTAGCCGAACACCACCCAGAGGACGGTGATCACCGCGGCCAGCGCGAAGCATTGCATGAGCACGGAGAGGATGTTCTTGGAGCGGACGAGGCCGCCGTAGAAAAGGGCCAGGCCCGGGAGCGTCATGAAGAGCACCAGGGCGGTGGCCGTGATCATCCAGGCGGTGTCGCCGGAGTCAAGCGTGGGGGTCTCCGCGGCCGCTTCGACCGCTTCGACCACCACCTCCGTCGCGCCTGCGGGAGATTCCTGGGCCGATGCGACATCGGCGCCAAAAACCATGAGACCAACCAGGGAAACAAGAGCGAATATGCGTGTCATAGTCTGAGGGAGGGTTGGGGTCATTTCATGGGTTCGCGAGCAAGATGCGGCCGGTTCAAACCGCCTTGTCTCCTTTTTCCTCGGTCCGGATCCGGATGGCCTCGTCGATGGGCAGGATGAAGATCTTGCCGTCACCGATCTTGCCGGTCTTGGCCGAGCTGACGATGGCTTTGACAGCGGTTTCGACACGGTCCTCGGGCAGGACCATCTCCACTTTGATCTTGGGAAGGAAATCCACGGTGTATTCGCTGCCGCGGTAGATTTCGGTGTGGCCCTTCTGGCGGCCGAAGCCCTTGACCTCGCTGACGGTCATGCCTTCGATACCCAGTTCGCCCAGGGCGTCCTTGACTTCCTCCAGCTTGAACGGCTTGATGATCGCTTCGATTTTTTTCATGAGTTCTATTCAGGTATAATTGCTTTGCTGGTTGGCGTCCCGGCCGCCCCGCCGACCACGGCGGGACAGCCGGAAGATTGATTTAGACTTCGGGGACGGGTTGGAAGGTCGGGTAGGCCTCGTTGCCATGTTCCCGCACGTCGAGCCCCTCGCGTTCCTCGTCCTCGCTCACCCGCAGTCCCATCACCGCCTTGATTCCCAGGAAGAGGGCGAAGGCGAAGATGAAGGTGAAGGCGCCGATCGCGCCGATGCCGATGAGCTGGGCGATGAGCTGGGAGAAGCCGGCCTTGGCGCCGAAGATCCCCACCGCCAGCGTGCCCCAGATGCCGCAGACCAGGTGGACCGAGATGGCGCCGACCGGGTCGTCCAGCTTGACCTTGTCGCAAACAAGCACGGAGACCACCACGATGCCGCCGGCGATGAAGCCGATCAGGATCGCGGACATGGGGAGCATCTGGTCCGCGCCGGCGGTGATGCCCACCAGGCCGGCCAGCACGCCGTTCAGCGCCATGGAGAGGTCGGGCTTCTTGAGGAGAGACCAGGCCAAGGTCATCGCCCCCACGCCGCCGGCGGCGGCCGCCAGGCAGGTCGTCACCAGGGTGAGGGAGACCAGGCCCGGATCCGCGGACAGGACCGAGCCGCCGTTGAATCCGAACCACCCAAGCCAGAGAAGAAACACGCCGATCGTCGCGAGGGGCATGCTGTGACCGAGGATCGGCCGGATCTTGCCGTTCACATATTTGCCGACGCGCGGGCCGAGGATGATGACACCGGCCAACGCGCCCCAGCCACCCACCGAGTGGACCAGGGTCGAGCCCGCAAAGTCATAGAAGCCAAGGGTGTTCAGCCAGCCCAGGCCCCACTTCCAACTGCCGGTGATGGGATAGGAAATGGCGACGAAGATGGTCGAGAAGACCAGGAAGGAGCTGAGCTTGATGCGTTCGGCCACCGCGCCGGACACGATCGTTGCGGCCGTGGCGGCGAACATCGCCTGGAAGAGAAAGTCCGTCCAGTAGGTGTAGCCCGCCGCATAGGCGGCGGTCATGCCCACGTCCGGCGACGAAAGCCCAAACCCCGAGAACTGCAACCAGCCGTGGCCGCCGTCCTCAAACTCAGGATACATGAGGTTGAAGCCGCAGATGCAGTAGGTCAGGATGCCGATGCACACCACCATCGTGTTTTTAAACAGGATGTTGGTGGTGTTCTTGGCGCGGACCAATCCCGATTCCAGGCACGCGAACCCAAGATGCATGATGAACACCAGCGCCGCCGCAATCATCATCCACAGGTTGTGGGCGGTGAACAGGGCGTCGGCGGCGGTGATGGGGGGAGCTTCGGCCTCCTCCACGGCGGCAGCCACCGCTTCGACTGCGGCGGCGGGATCCTCTTGAGCAAGGACCAGTCGAGGCAGCGTTGCAAGGAGACACACTATGAGGAGGGCGATGTAGTTTCTTTTCATGTTCAGGGATTCGTCTTGTGTTACCGGCTCAAGCCTTCATGATCAGATCAGCCATTCCGGAAGGGTAAACGCACTTGCGCCGCCTTTAGCACTCGGGATGCCACGCCCTCCGCACCCCAGTGGGCAACACTTCAACCAACTCCATGACAATCACTTGCAAATTGCATGAATTCCATGCACGCAAACGGTGAACGTGTTGATATTTGAGCAGGCTAGTTTTTTTTGAACATGGATCGAGTCGCATTTTGGTGACGCGGAAGCCAGGGTCGCGAGGTGCGCGCCCAGAGGAGGAGTGAAGGCTGGCAGCGGGCGGGGAAACGCAGACATTCCACACCATCATCAAGGACCCTCCATAAGCCTAAAGAAGGTTTGAGGACGCCTCCTGCCATCTATCGGGACGGGAGGTGGAATAGGGACCTTGAACCTCCTCATGAACCAAGCCTACGGCGCGCGGCTCTCCTGAGCCGCAGCGGATTAGCCAGC
>Ga0302046_10000041_pt1 | contig 125747 bp, 125 predicted proteins | sample RVTome_11_FD_200261 | JGI IMG/M metagenome (GOLD analysis project Ga0302046, IMG submission 200261) | Soil microbial communities from uranium-contaminated site in the Upper Colorado River Basin, Wyoming, United States - RVT147D111 (version 2) ... | reverse complement strand
CCACAACCGGATGCAGGAGACCCCCGGAGGATAGTGGCGAGCCTGGATTCGGCCGCTGCCGGATCCAGGAAGGCGGGCTCAATGGCCGGCGCTCGTAGCCTTGCGTCGACGCCCTCGCCGAGGTGGCCCCTGCCTCCCGATCAGCCTCCGGATCCGCTCAACTGGCCCGGCTATGCCGAGCAGGTGGCTCGTGCGGTCGAACAGACCGGCACCGACGAGGCGGTGGCGGTCGCGCGCGAGTCGTTCGGCGCCGTCGAGGCGATCACCGTCCGGTGGGACTTCGGGTTCCTCGGCGGATCGGTGGGATCCGTGGCCGGACAGCGGGTCGCGGACGCCTACGAACGCGCGGCCGAGGAGCAGCTCCCGGTCGTGCTGGTCACCGCGACCGGCGGCAGCCGAATGCAGGAGGGCATGGCGTCGCTGGTGCAGATGCCGGCGGCGGTCGTGGCCCAGCGGGCCCACGCGGACGCCGGGCTGTTCCAGGTGGCCGTGCTGGCACACCCGACCACGGGCGGCGTGTTCGCGTCGTTCGCGAACCTCGCGCACGTCGTGCTGGCCGTCCGCGGCGCCACCATCGGATTCGCCGGCCCGCGCGTCGCCGAGGCGCTGGCGGGCTCGCCCCTGCCGCAGGGCTCCCACACGGCGGCGGGGGCCCTGGCAGCCGGCCTGGTCGACGAGGTCGTCGACGAGGCGGACGTCACGGACGCGGTGGCACGGATCCTGGCATGGACGAAACCGGCCGAGCCCGCGGAGGTCGCGGCGGTCGCCTCACCCGCCGACGCCGAGGACCGAACCGACCCGTGGGTCGAGGTGGAACGCTCCCGTGCCCCCGACCGGGCCCGCACCGGCGACTTCCTCGCGGCCGTCGACGTGGCGGCGGAGCTGCACGGTGACCGCGCGGGCGGCGACGACCCGGCTGCCCGTGTTGCGCTGGCGACCGTCCACGGCCGGCAGGCCGTGGTTGTCGGGATCGACCGGGCTGCCAACGACGGGCGCATCTCCCCAGCCGGGTATCGCAAGGCATGGCGCGGGATTGCGCTCGCGGGTCAGCTGGGCGTGCCGGTGGTCACGTTGGTCGACACGCCGGGCGCCGACGCGACCGCGGCCAGCGAGGCCGGCGGGATCGCCTCCCACATCGCGCGGACCTTCGACGTCCTGCTGGGCTGCCCAAGCCCGACGGTGTGCCTGGTGATCGGCGAGGGTGGCAGCGGCGGCGCCCTGGCCCTGGCGTCCACGGACATCCTGTTGATGCAGGAGCATGCGACGTTCTCGGTGATTGCGCCCGAGGGTGCGGCGGCGATCCTGCATCGAGACGCCGGTCGGGCCGCCGAGGTCGCCCGGCTGCTGGATCCGACCTCCCACCGGCTGGCCGAGCTGGGCATCGCGGACGACGTGGTGGCCGAACCCGTCGGCGACGAGATCGCCATGGCCTGGGCGAACGTGGCGCGGCACCTCGACCGGCTTGCGGACACCGAGCCGGTGGCCCGTCTGGCTGGTCGGCGGGTGCGGTGGCGGCACCCGTTGGCGGTGACGGATGGGTGAGGAACCCGACTTCGGACCGGGCGGCCACCTGCCGGAGCGGGCGTCGCGGCGGGCGCGCAAGATCGTGCTGCGGGCGCCGATGGGCGTGCAGTGGATCCTCGGCGCCATCGTGGCGGGCGTGATCATCGTGGCGGCAGGGGTGCTGTGGCTGGCCACCTCGGACGACCCGCCCGGACCGCCCTGGGTCGCGGTCGCCGACGTCGACGAGCTCGGCGACGCCATGGTCGTCGACGCCCTCGACGTCCTGGTCGTCGCGACCGGCCGGCCGCGCGCGTTCGCCGGCCTGACCGAGCTCGGGCTGGCGTGGTGTGACGTGTCGGGCCGGATCGAAGGCACGGGCGGCCAGGTCTGGAGCGCCACGGGACGTGCCCAGACCAGCGGGACGGCCTCGCTGGCGCAGCACCCGACGCTGGTCGTCGACGGGGCCCTCTACGTGGACCCGAGCGTCACCGTCGAGGGGCCTGACCCGCAGGTCAGCGACCCTGCGCCGGCCTGTTCGGGCTGAACGCACGAGCGGGCCGGCGGCCCACCAGCGCGGCCGCGGCCAGGGCCAGTGCCGCCAGCGCGACCAGGCTCCCGCCAGTGACCGGGGTCGTGGCGCCGCCGTCGTCTGCGGGTGGCGAGCTCCAGGCGAACGTCACGGCCAGGGCGTCGTGGTCGGACATCGGTTCGCCGTCGTCACGGGTGAACCGTTCCCGTTCGAACGAGTGGGTCAGCGGCCGGATCTCGACGTCGGCGCTGGAGCGAAAGGCGAACTTGTCGATCTCGCCGGCATCCTCGCCGCAGTCGACGGCGTCGCAGACGTCCACGAGGTCCGTGGACTGCACGAACGCCGCCCAGACGTCGGTGTCGATCTCGTCGCGGATGGTGTGCAGGTTCGTGTCACCGCCAACGATGATGGCGCGGCCGGCCGAGTGCGCGACGATGTGGTCCGCCAGCTGTTCGAAGCCGGCGGCACGCACGGCGTTGTCGTCGGGGCCACTGCCAGCCTCGGCGTGGAGGTTGTAGACGTCCACGTGCACGTCCGCGGCCAACGTGTGCGTCGCGACCGAGAAGCCCTTCTGGGCCCCGCAGTCAGCCGCGCCACCATCGACGACCGCCCCGAGGCCCAGGTCCTGGATCGGCTCGTCCAGGTCGAGTGCCTTGGCGATCTCCTCGGCGACGGCGGCGCTGAACTCGCCGTGGCAGTCCGCCCACATCTGCCGGTCCAGCTGGCCGATGGGAAACCGGGACAGCCGGTTCAGCCCGTCGGCCAGCAGCGGCGGCTGGTGGGGCGGCGTCCGCCGCAGGTCGGTGCCAGCCGGTGGCGGTGCCGGCTCGCTGCGGTGGGGGTGGTCGGCGTCGGCCACCACGATCTCGTGGAAGCCGATCAGCCCGAGGCCGGTCGGATCCGAGAAGTCCTCCTGGAGCAGGACCAGGTCGAAGTCGTTGAGCAGCGGCGAGATCAGCGGCGAATTCGTGGTCGGGTCCGAGCTCGAGATCCCCTGTGGCAGGCCCGCCACGTTGTAGGTCAGCGCCGTGAACGCTCCCGACGAGGACGTCGCCGCGGACACCGGGACGGCCGCGAATCCCGCGACGAGCGCGGCCAACACCAACAGCATCCTGACGAGCACGCGCTGGACCCTAGACCCGCCTGCCCCCCGTCGGGCATCGAGCCCTGCTCCCGCGACGCCAAGCGCCGGTGGTCAGGCCTTGACCAGCGGCGCATACGCCAACAGCAGGGTCTTGATGCCCTCGGAATCGAAGTCGACGGTGGCCTCGGCGGACTCGCCCTCCCCGTCGAGCGCGCGGATCATGCCGCTGCCGTACGTGGTGTGGATGACCTGGTCGCCGACGCGGAACTCCTGGCCGTCGATCTCGAGGACCTCGCGGTCCCGCACGCGCCCGGCCGCCGAGCCGGACCGGGACGAGAGGTGTTCCTCGACGAGGGTGGCAGGGATCTCGCGGAAGAATCGTGACGGCGGGTTGTAGGAGGTGCCACCCCACAGGGTCCGGTGATCGGCGTGGCACAGGTACAGGCGCCGCTCGGCCCGGGTCATGCCGACGTAGGCGAGCCGGCGTTCCTCGGCCAGCTCGCCCGGGTCGTCGAGGGACCGCACGTGCGGGAACACCCCGTCCTCCCAGCCGGCGCAGAACACGACCGGGTACTCGAGCCCCTTGGCGGTGTGCAGCGTCATCAGCGTCAGGCGTCCCTCGTCCTCGACGCCCTCCAGCTCGTCCTGGTCGGAGACGAGGGTGACGGACTCGAGGAACTGTTCGAGGCCGGCCTCGGGGTCGCGTTCCTCCAGCTCGCGGGCGACCGACTGCAGCTCGCGGAGGTTCTCCTCGCGGCCCATCGCCTCGATGGTCCGTTCGGCCTGGAGCTCGGCCATGTAGCCGGTGCGCCCCCAGATGTGCTCGAGCAGCTCGTGGACGGGCAGGCCATGCTCGGCTTCGGTGCGCAGGCCGTCGAGCAGGTTGACGAAGCCCTCGACGGCGCCCACGGCACGAGGCGACAGGCCATTGACGTGCTCGGCGGCGCGGCAGGCATCCAGGAACGGGATGCCTTCGCGGCGGGCGTGGCGGTCGAGGGCCTCCTCGGTCCTGTTGCCGATGCCGCGCCGGGGCAGGTTGAGGACGCGCTTGGCGGACACGTCGTCGGCCGGGTTGGTCAGCAGGCGGGCGTAGGCGAGGATGTCCTTGACCTCGCGACGCTCGTAGAACCGGACGCCGCCGACGACCCGGTAGGGCGTCCCGACGCGCACGAGGACCTCCTCGAGCACGCGGGACTGGGCGTTGGTCCGGTAGAAGACCGCGACGTCCTCGAACGTGAAGCCCTCGGCGCGGAGGCGCTCGACCTCCTCGGAGATCCAGGCGGCCTCGTCGTGCTCGTCGTCGGCGCGGTATCGGACGATGCGCTCCCCGCGGCCGTTGTCGGTCCACAGGTCGGGGGTCCGCCGTTCGTCGTTGTTGCGGATCACGGCGTTGGCGGCGTCGAGGATCGTCTGGGTCGACCGGTAGTTCTGGTCGAGCGAGATCACCCTCGCGTCCGGGAAGTCGGTCTCGAAGTCGAGGAGGTTCTGGACGGTGGCCCCGCGAAACCCGTAGATGCCCTGGCGGTGGTCGCCGACCACCATGACGTTGCGGTGGCCGGCGGCCAGCAGGTTGACCAGGTGGTACTGGGCTCGGTTGGTGTCCTGGTACTCGTCGACGAGGAGGTACTCAAAGCGCTCCTGCCAGTGCTCGAGGACGCCGGAGAAGAGCTGGAAGAGCTCGACGGCCTTGACGATCAGGTCGTCGAAGTCGAGCGCGTTGGACCGGAGCATCCGCCGCTCGTACTCGGCGTAGACATCGGCGATCACGGTGTCCGGCCAGCCGCCGGCCCGGCTGGCGAACGTCTCGAAGTCGATCAGCTCGTCCTTGGCGGCGCTGATGGCGTGCCGGATGGCGCGCGGGTTGAGCCGCCGATCGTCGAGGCCCATGTCCTTGGCGATCGCGGTGATGAGCCGCAGGGTGTCCTGCGCATCGTGGATGCTGAACCCGGACCTGTAGCCCAGGCGTGGCAGCTCGCGACGAAGGATCCGCACGCACGCCTTGTGGAACGTCGTGACCCACATCGCCTCGGCGAGGTTGTGGCCGACCATGCCGCCGACGCGTTCGCGCATCTCGGTCGCGGCCTTGTTGGTGAAGGTGATCGCGAGGATGGCGAACGGCGAGACGTCACGGTCGCGGACCAGGTGGGCGATCCGGTGGGTGAGGACCCGGGTCTTGCCGGAGCCGGCGCCGGCGACGACCAGCACGGGCCCGTCCACGGCGAGGACCGCCTCCCGCTGGGCGGGGTTGAGCCCCTCGACCAGGTCGGGGGTCACGGCGACGTCAGGCAACTTGGCGAGCCAGGAGCGGGGACGAACAGGTGTTCGTCAGGATCGTACCGAGGTGCTGCGTCAGCGCGGCGTCCGCATCCGGGCGACCGCGGCGGCCAGCTGGGTGCGGTTGCGCATCCCGGCCTTGCCGAGCATCGTCGACACGTGGTTGCGGACGGTCTTTTCGGCCAGGCGCACCTCCCGGGCGATCTCGCGGTTGGTCTGTCCGGTGACGAGGTGGCCGAGGATGCGCCGTTCCCGCGGCGTGAAGTTGGCGAACAGCACGTCGTCAGGGACGTCGGAGGGTCGCGCCCGCAGTTCGTCGAGGATCTCTCGGCGGATCAGCGATGCGCCGGTGGCGCTCCGATGGACCGCGTCCAGCAGCTCGTCGGGCCGGGCGTCCTTGAACAGCCACGCGGCCGCACCGGCAACGACGGACTGGAAGAACGTCTCGTCGTCGGCCAGGGACGTGAAGACGATGCATGCCGTTCGAGGAACCTCGGAGCGGACCCCTCGCAGCAGCTCGATGCCGGACCCGTCGGGCAGCTGCGGGTCGATGATGGCGACGTCCGGGATCGTGGCCCGGACGAGCTCGCGCGCCTCGGCTGCGGTGGACGTCTCGCCGACAACCCGCAGTCCGGCGTCCTCGAGGGTCGAACGGAGCCCTCGGCGAACGACTGGCTGCGGGTCGACGATGACGATGCGGACGTGCTTCACGACCATCCCCCTGGCCAGCGGGCACCCTACGCAGGTGAGGCAGCGTCGGGACGTCCGACCTTGGACTCTGTGCACGGCTGGACAATGATTGCCGGGTGGTGAACCACGAGACGAGCGGGGGGACACGCCGATGAGGCCTGAGGTCAATGAGTGCCCAGCGTGTGGCACGGAGCTCGGGGAGCCCACGCGGGTCGGGTGGCTGCCGCTGCCACGCGGGCTGCTCGAGCCCGTTGCGGGCCCTGCCCGCCGCTGGGATGTGCGTGTGGCCGGCTGTGGCGGCTGCGGCAGCGTCGCGATTGTCGGCGGGCCCACCCCGGAGGAGGTCGTCGCCTCCGTCGACCGGCCCACCAGCCGGACGGCGGCCTCGGTGGCTCGAGCCGCTCGCGAGGCCACCAGCGTCCTGGCAAACATCCCGGTGGCACGCGGCGACACGGTCCTGGGGCTCGGGGCCGGCGACGGACTGGTCCTGCGGCCCTTCCAGCAGGTGGGATGCGAGGTCGTCAATGTCGAACCGGCTGCGGCCCGGCGAGCCGTCGGCGAGGCCGCAGGCATCGCGGGGATCAGCCGGCCGTTCGGGGCGGGCGCCGCCGGACAGCTCGACGCGTTGAGCATCCGGACCAGCCTCGTGCTCGGCCGCACCGTGCTGGGGCACGCCGTCGACCCCGACGCCGTGTTCGGCGAGCTTTCGCAGGTGCTGGTCCGTGACGGCCGGGCGGTCTTCACGCTCCCGGACGCCGACGCTGGGCTGGCGCTGTCGCCGATTGGCCTGCTGAACCCCGAATGGCGCTGGCTGTGGACGCCCCACGCCCTGTCGCTGATGGCCCTTCGCCACGGGATGGTCGTCGAGCACGTGGACGGCACGGCGGCGCCGGGCTCGTGGTCGTGCACCGTCGCCTGGGCCCGACAGGATGGCCCGTTCCCGCTTGCCCGTCCGTACACGAACGTGCTGGCCAGCGTCGCCGGCCTCGAGCACCGGGTGGCGTCGTGGCGACGCACGATCGAGCGTCACGTCGAACGCACCATCGAGTCCGGCCGCTGGATCGTCGCAGTGGGTGCCGGGGCCACCGGCGTCACGGCGCTCAACCTGGCCGAGCTCGATGCCGACCGGGTCGAGGCCATCATCGACGTCAACCCGCTCAAGCAGGGCCTGCGAGCACCCGGCGTCGACCTGCCGATCACCGGTGTGGACATGGTGCACCCGGGTGATCCCGCCGAGCTGCTCGCGCTGGTGCCCGAGCTGGTGCCCGAGCTGCGCACCCAGCACGCCGAGCTGATCACGGGCGGGATGCGCCTGCACACGATCGCGTCGTAGCCGCAGGGCCGGTCCACATCATGCAGGAGGGCGGCCCGCGGGCCGCCCTCCATCGAATGTCAGGTTCGGGTCACGCGACGTCGACGCACGCCGCCGTGAACTCGTGGTCTGCCGCCGTCGGGCCGGTGTAGTCAGCCTCGATCTGTGCCAGACCCAGCGGCGCGTCGACATTGAACTCGCCGATGCCCGAGGAGCGCTGGACGTTCGCGTTCGGGTCCCCGCCGAAGGTCCTGGTCGGAGACATGCCCTGGTAGTCGACCGTGAACTCGCTCGCGGCGGCAACCATGTCGGCCCGGGTCGGGCTGTCCGTCCCGAGGACCTCGTCCAGCAGCGTCTTCAGCGCGTACGCGCCAGCCCACCCGAGCGTGTAGAACTCGTTCTGGACCCGGCCTTCGACGCCGGAAGCTGCCGAAGCAGCCGCGGCTGCCTGATGGCCCGGCGTGTCGCTGCCGAACTCACCGGACGCCATGATGAAGTTCGACGTGGCGAGCGCTGGCTGCAGGTCGGTGTTCACGGCCTTGGCGATCAGTGGCGTGGAGTCCACCGGGACCAGGCCCATGAAGCGGCCCGTGTACCCGGCGCCGACCGCGCCGCCGATGACCTTGGCCGCCGAGGCGGGTGCCAACGACAGCACGACCAGTTCCGGATCGTTCGTCAGGATGGCCTGCACTGCCTGCTCAGCCGCCTGGTCCTCGGCGGCGGGGTCCGGGTTGAACTGATGGCTGGGCAGCTCCTCGATGCCATTGCCAGTCGCACCGATGGTCACGCCGGCTGCGCCGTCACCGCCGTAGTCGCCGGGGAGGTGCACCGACATCACGGACGTGACGTCGTGGTTCTCGACTGCCCAGTCGACAGCGTTGATCGCCTCGAAGCAGTAGTTGGGCCCGAACTGGACGATGTTGGGCTCGAACTCCCAGCCAGACCACAGCGTCGCCGCGAAGCCGACCATGTTGTCCGCCTCGATTGCGTCCAGCACGCCCACGGTGTGGTTGGTCCCCAGCGACTGCGCGAGCGCGAACACGTTGCCCGCAATCTTCTCGTACGCAGCTGCATGGGCGTCCACGCTGTAGCCCGTGTCCTCGACGTACGTGCGCACGTCGATGTCGTAGCCGTTGATCCCGCCCTCGGTGTTGACGGCGTCCCAGAAGTCCTCGATCGCGGCGGCGATCATGGTGCCCGCACCCGCAAAGACCCCGGTGAGATCGGTGATCTGACCGAGGTAGACGCACTGGTCGTTCGATCCCGTGGGAGCGTTCTCACACGGCTCGTCGACAATGCCAGGCACCGGGCCAGCGTCGGTGGGGGTTTCGGTGCCGTCGCCACCGCCGTCATCACCGTTGCAGGCGGCGAGCGTCAGCGCCAGTGTCGCGCCGATCGCGACCAGGCGGACGCTGCCGCGATGGGGATTGATCCTCATGGAAGTGGCTCCTCGTGGGGTGGGGACCTCGGTCGATACTACAGAACTCGTAGGCGTTTCGATCTGTCTCAGCCTCTCGTTTCCTCGCCGCGCTCCGTCAGTAGCTGAATGGCCAGGCCTTGAAGTAGTTGCGCATTCGCAGCCAGACGCCGTAGGCGCCGCGCGGCTCGGCGATGAGCACGACGATGATCAGGACGCCGTACAGGATGATGCGCAGCTGGAAGACGTTGAGGAATCCGCCGGTGGCGCCCCCTTCAAGAAACGAGAGGTACTGAGGCAGTTCGTCGAGCAGCCGTGGCGACAGCACCACGAAGGCGGTCCCCAGGACGGCGCCCGACATGCGTCCCATGCCACCGATGAGGATGATGGCCAGGAACTCGAGCGAGACCACCAGGTTGTACTGGTCGGACTGGTTGGAGGTGACCAACAGGCTGAGCATGGCGCCGCACACGCCCGCGTAGAAGGCTGAAACGGCGAAGGCGAGCGTCTTGGTTTGCAGCAGGTTGACGCCCATGAGCTCGGCCGCCACGTCGCGGTCGCGGACGGCGGTGAACGCCCGCCCAGGAGCCGATCGCAGGAAGTTGGCGGCAAGCCATCCGAGCAGCAGGAGGACGAGAAGACCCAGAAAGTACATCCGTTGGAGGCGATCGAGCGGAATGGCGATGTCGCCGCGGGCACGAAGATCCATGCCGAACAGGGTCGCTGGTGCGGTGTTGCGCCCCACACTGGAGCCGCCGGTCACGAAGTCGAGCGTTCGGAACAGGTAGGTCCCCAGCTCGACCAGGCCGAGGGTCAGCACGGCCAGGTACAGCCCGCGAACCCGCACGGCGAGCGGGCCGACAACGATCGCGACGAGCGCGGGAACCAGGCCGGCGATCGGCAGCCAGATCCAGATCTCACTGATCCCCAGGCCCCAGACACGTTCGCCTGTCGGTCCCGCGATGACCGCGGCCGTGTAAGCCCCGAGACCAAGGAAGAACGCGTGCGCCAGCGAGATCTGACCTGCATAGCCGGCGACGATGTTGATCCCGATTGCCCCGATGCACGTGATGAACGCCGTGGCAAACAACCTCGTGAGCTCGTCCTGCGTGCCCTCGGTGAACAGCCACGGAAGGACTGCCAAGAAGACCAGTCCGGCACCGAAGGCGACCTTCTTCGTCGTGGTGCCGAGCAGTGCCTGGTCCTTGGCGTACTCCGTGATCAGCTCCGGGCGTCCGCGCACGTCAGACCCGTTCGATCTCTCGGGTTCCGAAGAGCCCGTAGGGACGGATGAGCAGGGCCAGCAACATGACCAGGTATGGGGCAACACCGAGGAACCCGGTCCCCAGGAAGTCGGCGTATTGCGGCTGGAACACGATGACGACCCCTTGGACGATGCCGATGATGGCTGCGCCGATGATCGCGCCCCCGATCGAGTCGAGCCCGCCGAGGATGATGACCGGGAGCGCAACGAACGCCACCAGCCCCGTGGTCTGGGTCACCGTGGAGCCGCCTGAGGCCAACATCAGCCCGGCGATGGCCCCCAGCCCCCCGGCGATTGCCCAGGAGATCGCGAAAACGCGACCGACTGGGACGCCCATGGCCAACGCCGCCTCCTGGTCAAAGGATGTTGCCCGCATTGCCGTGCCGATGCGCGAGTACCTGAAGAACGCAATCAGGCCGACAACCACGACGATCGCGATGCCAAACGACCAGAGGTCGGACTCCTCGAGCCGAGCGCCGGCCACGTCGAACGTCGTCTGCCACGGATCCCCGATCGGGCGGGGAACGACGCCGATGAGGTCGTCCACCACGATGTCACCGGCGATGAGAACGCCGACCGTGACCATCACCGCCGAGAACGGGGGTTCGCCCACCATGGGTCGCATCAGCAGCCGCTCGAGCACCAGCCCCATGAGTGCAGCGGCGGCAACCGCGATCAGGACGGCAGCCCAGAACGACAGACCAGCTTCGACCTTCAGGTACGCGATCTCGAAAGAGCCGAATGCAAGCAGGACCGGCGCGGCCAGGTTGACGATCCCCGTTGACTTGTAGACGACCACGAAGGCCAACGCGAGCATCGCGTAGATGGCCGTCGGCCCCAGTGCGAGAAGCAGAGCCTGAAGGACGTCGGTCACGAGGCCGCAACCTCGGTCTCAGCCTCGGCGGGCGTGTGGACGTCCTTCTGGTCCCCGCCGGCGAAGCGCGTGCCGTTGCCGTACATGTCCTCGATCAGGTCGCCGAACATGTTGTACAGGGCGGCTCGCTTGACCTTCTGGGTCGCCGTCAGCTCACCGTCCTCGTGGTCGAGCTCCTTGGTGATCATCCGAAACTTGCGGAGGTTTTCGACCCGGGCGAACTTCTCGTTGGTCTCGGCAATGACCGACTGCACGAGGCGCAGCACCTGGGGCTTCTCGGACAGGTCCCGGTAGGTCGTGAACGGGATCGCCTTGCGGGTCGCCCAGTCGGCCACGGTGTCCAGCTCGATGCCGATGAGCGCGACCAGGTAGGGCTGCTGGTCGCCGATCACGACCGCCTCGCGAATGAACGGCGACGTCTTGACGGAGTTCTCGATCTCGGACGGCGAGATGTTCTTGCCGCCCGCGGTGATGATGATGTCCTTCATCCGGTCGACGATCTTCAGGTGGGTCCCGTCCTCGGCCCACTCGCCGACGTCGCCGGTGTGCAGCCACCCGTCGGCGTCGATGGTCTGTGCGGTCATGTCCGGCTTGTTCCAGTAGCCGACGAACGTGCCGGGATGGCGGGTGAGGACCTCGTGCGTCTCGTCGTCGAGTCGCAGCTCGATGATGCTGTAGGGCTCGCCGACCGTGCCGACGGCGACCCGTCCGGGCCGGTTGACCGTCGCCACCGCCGAGTTCTCGGTCATCCCGTAGGCCTCGAGGATCGGGACCCCGATCCCCATGAACCAGCGCAACAGCTCGGGGGCGATCGGTGCCGCCGCCGAGAACGCGATCCGGCAGCGGCGCAGCCCGATCCGGTCACGCAGGGCGCGAAACATGAGCACCCAGCCGATCGCCGCGAGGGTGCGGCTCCCGGACGTGTGCCGGCCACCATTGGCAACCAGCGTGTCGGACACCCGGTCGGCGATCCTCATCGACAGCGCGTAGAGCCAGCGCTTGAGGCGCGACGCCGCGTACATCCGCACCTGGATGCCGGCGTGGAGCTTCTCCCAGATCCGCGGGACGGCAAAGAAGATGGTCGGCTGGACTTCGCGGAGGTTGACCGTGACCGTCTCGATCGACTCGGCGAAGTGCACGATGTTGCCGCCGGCGACCTGGACCCAGGTCGTGAACAGCCGTTCCGCGACGTGGCACAACGGGAGGTACGACAGCGTCATGTCGGTCGGACCCACCGGCATCTCGAAGAGCTCCCCGTTGGGGATGATCTTCTCGATGACGTAACGGACGTTGGCCACCGAGAGCATCGCGCCCTTCGGCGGGCCCGTCGTGCCGCTGGTGTAGACGAGCGTGACCAGCGTGTCGCTGTCGATCCGTTCGCGGGCCCGGTCCAACAGGCCCGGATCGGCGTCGCGGTGCGCCCGTCCCCGTTCGAGCAGGTGTTCCCAGCTGATGAGCTTGGGGTGGTCATAGCCGCGCACGCCTCGAGGCTCGATGTGGACGATCCACTCGAGGTCGGGCAGGTTCGCCTCGACGGCCAGCGCCTTGTCGACCTGTTCCTGGTCCTCGGCGATGAGCACCCTGGTGCCCGAGTCCTGAAGCAGGTACTCGACCTCGGCGGGGGGGTTGGTCGGGTACAGGCCGACCGTGATGGCGCCCAGCGCCATCGTGCCCAGGTCGGCGAACAGCCACTCGGACCGGTTCTCGGCGTGGATGGCCACGCGGTCACCAACGTCGACGCCCAGGTCGGCCAGCCCGTGCGCGACGAGCTGGATCTGCTCCCAGTACTCGCCCCAGGTGATGTCCTGCCAGATGCCGAACTTCTTCTCCCGCAGGGCCACGTGGTCGGCCCGTTGCGCGGCCCAGTCGCGGACGAGGTCGGGGATGGTCCAGGTCTCGCTCATGTGCCTGCCACCTTGTGTTCTTCGCCCAGGTAGGCGCGGATGACGTCCTGGTTCGACTGGACCTCGTCTGGTTTGCCGACGGTGATGACCTTGCCGAAGTCGAGGACCATGACGCGGTCGGCGAGGTCCATGACCAGGCCCATGTCGTGCTCGACCAGGATCATCGTGAGGTCCAGCTCGTCCTGGATGTCGAGGATGAACCGGGCCATGTCCTCGGTCTCCTCGACGTTCATGCCGGCCACGGGCTCGTCGAGGAGGAGGACGCTGGGTTCCATCGCGAGCGCCCGGCCGAGCTCGACGCGCTTCTTGATCCCGTAGGGCAGCAACCCGACCGGGTACTTGCGGTGCGCTTCGATCTCGAGGAAGTCGATGATGTCCTCGACGACCCGCCGGTGACCAAGCTCCTCGCGCTTGGATCGGCCGGCCCAGACGAACGAGCTCCACCATGGGTAGGTGACGTGGACGTGGCGGCCGAGCAGGAGGTTCTCCAGGACAGTCAGGTTGTCGAACAGCTCGATGTTCTGGAACATCCGCGCAAGGCCCATGCGGGCGATCTCGTCGGGCGCCGTGCCCAGCAGGGGCGTGCCGCCGAAGTGGATCGTGCCCGCCTGGGGCTCGTACGCACCCGAAAGGCAGTTGAAGATCGAGGTCTTGCCTGCGCCGTTGGGGCCGATGATCGCGAACAGCTCCCGCGGTTGCACGCTGAACGACACCTCGTCCACCGCGATGTTGCCGCCGAATCTCAGTGTCAGCCCTTCGACGGCGATCGCCGGCGTCCCGTCGGGGACGTTCAGGTGGGTGCCGGGCAGTACCTCGGACAGCGGACGGGCGACCGCCATCAGGACAGCCACCGCTTGCGCCGCTTGTAGTGCTTCACGTCGCGGAATGACACCCGCCCTTCGGCGCCGAGCCCCAGGTAGAACTCCTTGATGTCCTCGTCCTCGCGCAGCTCGGCCGCCGGCCGGTCCATCACGATCTTGCCGGTTTCGAGCACGTAGCCGTGGTCGGCGATCGCCAGGGCCATGTTGGCGTTCTGCTCCACGAGCAGCACGGACGTGCCGGCCCGGTTGATCTCGACGATGAGGTTGCGGATGTCCTCGACGATCAGTGGGGCCAGCCCCAGTGAGGGCTCGTCGAGCAGGAGCAGCCGGGGTTCGGCCATCAGGGCGCGACCGATGGCGAGCATCTGCTGCTCGCCGCCCGACAGCAGTCCGGCCGTCTGCAGGCGCCGCCCGGCCAGGATCGGGAAGGTCGAATAGACGCGTTCGAGATTGGCGGCCTGCTTTGACCGGCTGGCCGAATAGCCGCCGACCTTGAGGTTCTCCTCGACGGTCAGCTCGGCGAAGACGCGGCGACCCTCCATGACCTGGGCGATCCCGCGGGCGACCGTGCCGGGGGCGTCCATCCCCTTCAGTGACTTTCCGTTGAAGGTGATGGACCCCTTGGTGATGTCACCGCGGTGGACGTCGAGGAGGCCCGTGATCGCTCGCAGGACGGTGGTCTTGCCGGCTCCGTTGGCGCCGAGCAGGGCAACGATCGACCCGTCGGGCACGGACAACGAGACGCCCTTGAGGACCAGGATCACGTCCTCATAGACGACCTCGAGGTTCTCGACCTCCAGCACCCGTCCGGCTCCTCCCGCCGCGCGCAGACTAGGAGAGTCGCCACCACGAGTGACGTGTCATCGTGGCGTCCGCAGACCCGGCTGCCGTCGGCCGGACCATTCTGCGGATCGGCTGCTGGCCCGCTTCCCCCAAATGGGGGAGTCTGCGTTCACGGGAGCAGGCCACGCCGCCTGGCCTCGACGACCGACTCGTGACGCGAACGTGTGCCCAGTTTGCGGGACGCCGAGCGCAGGTGCGTTTTCACCGTCTCAGAGGAGATCCCCAGCGTCGTGGCGGTCTCGGCGTTGGTGCAGCCGAGCCCGACGATCGACAGCACGTCGACTTCACGACCTGAGAGCCGCACGCCGTCTGGAGCGAGCGGGGCAGCGACGGCTCGCGCGAGCATCTCGACGACGTTCGCGAGCTCGGTGCGCAGGTCGCCGTCAGTCACGGCGTGGGCGAGCGTCCGCAGCTGTGCGTGGGCCTCGCGGACGTTCGCCAGGGCCGAATCGTCGACGGCATGGCTCACCGCGATTCGCCGGTGCTGTTCCGCGGCCGCAACGCGCCGCTCGACCTCTCGGCGGATCCGCAGCTCCTGTCCCAGCCGGTGGGCGGCGGAGCGAAGTTCCCGGACCGTGTGGTCGCCCAGAGATGAGGGTCGATGGGTGGCGCCGTAGATGACTGCCTCGACGCGGGCCTCGACGACGACGGGGACGGCAAGAGCGGCTCGAAGGCCTTCGCGCACGACGGGAGCGTCGTAGTCGTGGGAGATGACGGCGTCCGCCGCATAGTCATCCACGAGGGCGGGCTGCCGTGTCGCGAGAACACGACCGCCCAGGCCGGCTCCGTGCCGAACGATCAATCCGCTCAGGGCGCTCGTCCGCGTGCCCCGAAAATCCGTGAGCTCCATGCGTCCGTCAACAACGAGTCCGCCCAAGGTGACGTCCATGCCGGCCCGTCCGTGCGCCTGTGCGAGGACACGGCGAAGGAGCGATCGTTCCGGTGGAACCTCACCGGACGTGGGTGTCGACGCGCCGTCATGGGCAGATGACGCCATGGATCAACCGTTTCTGGCATGCCATCGCGTCCGGCGGAATCGCCGCCTCCCGATCCTGCGATGCACACCGCGGTCGCGACCCTACCTCGTTCGGGGGATGCTCAGGACGACCGGATCGTGCAACATTGCGGGCGGCCCCTCCGCCGACCATTGCCGTCGAGGGCGTCATGCGTGCCGCAACCCTGCTTCTTGCGAGCCTGCTCGTGCCGCTCATCACGGGTCCCGCGAGCATGGCCGCCGAGCGGGCCACAATCGAGATCGTCGCGCGTTCGAACCGGGCGGACCTCGTGTCGGGCGGCGATGTGCTCCTGGAGGTACAGCTGGCCGAAGGCACGCAGCGGGCCTCGGTGTCGATCGACGTCAACGGTCGCGACGTGACCGCCGAGTTCGCCGTGCGCGACGACGGACGATTCATGGGCATCGTGGAACACCTCGAGCTGGGCGAGAACGTCGTGTCGGCCGGCGTCGGCTCGACACGGGCCGAGCTGGTCGTGAACAACCATCCGATCGGGGGGCCCATCTTCTCAGGCCCCCAGATCCAGCCGTGGTACTGCCTCGACGGCGCGTTGGACGAGCAGTGCAACCGTCCGACGAGCTTCGAGTACCAGTACGTGTCGTCGATCACGGGCGATTTCGGCCCGTACGACCCCGACAACCCGCCCTCGGACGTGGCATCGACGACCACCGACGAGGGCAAGACCGTCCCGTACGTCGTCCGGGTCGAGACCGGCTCGATCAACCGCGGCGTGTACCGCATCGCGGTGCTCACGACGCCGGATGACCAATGGGACCGCTGGAGCGGGCCATCGGCGTGGAACCACAAGCTGCTCGTGCCGCACGGGTCGGGTTGCAACAGCGGTCACGCCGAGGGCGTCGCGCCCGACGTCATGCTCGGCCATGCGTTGTCGCGCGGGTTCGCAGTGATGTCCCACGCCCTCGAGGACAACTCCGAGAACTGCAACCTGGTCGTGCAGGCGGAGTCGGTGATGATGCTCAAGGAGCACCTCGTCGAGGCCTACGGCGACGTCCGCTACCAGATGGGCGTGGGGTGCTCGGGCGGCTCGATCGCCCAGTTGCACATGGCCAACGCCTTCCCCGGGCTGTACGACGGCCTGATCGTCGGATGCACCTACCCCGACGTGCCGGTCAACGACCTCCTCGACTGCCAGGTGCTCCTGCGCTACTTCACCGAACCGGGGCGCTGGGGCCCGGGGGTGGTGTGGACCGAGCAGGACATGGCGCGCGCCGCCGGCCTCCAGAGCTTCTCGGTCTGCATCGCGTGGGCGGTGTCCTACAGCGGCATCTTCGACCCCGACGCAGCCGGCGGGTGCGACGTGCCCGATCGTGAGCCCGAGCGCCTCTACAACGCCGAGACGAACCAGGGTGGCGTCCGCTGCAGCTACCAGGACTACGCCGTCAACGTCCTCGGGACGCGCCCACCACACCGTTGGGGGCCCATCGAGGAACAGGTCGGCCGAGGTTTCGCGAACCGGCCGTACGACAACGTCGGGATGCTGTACGGGCTGCGTGCGTGGCAACAGGGTCAGCTCAGCACGGCGCAGTTCGTGGACCTCAACGCCAAGGCCGGCTCGGTCGGCATCGATTACGAGACGCTGCCGACCCGCATCGAGGGGGACCCGGCCGGCATCGTGAACGCCTATCGGTCCGGCCAGATGAACGAGGCGCACGAGCTGGACCGCGTCCCCATCATCGACATCCCGATCCCCGCGGATCGCTACGAGTTCCACGACAACTACAAGAGCTGGGCGCTCGAGCAGCGCCTGGTCGAGGCCAACGGACACGGTGACAACCATGTCATCTGGTACGGCCCCGACGAGCAGGGGCAGGTCTACATCCCCACGGGCATCCACACCGACACGCGCCCGTTTCTGGCCATGGACCGGTGGCTGTCGGCGATCGAGAAGGACCTGCGCGACGTGCCCATCGAGCAGAAGGTCGTGGACGATCGGCCCGATGACGTGACGGACCGCTGCGAAACCCCCGACCGAGCGACGTGTGACCTGCTGTTCGGGTCGGCCGGCAACATTCGCTGGGCGGCCGGCATGCCCACGCTCGCCAATGACGTCATCAAGTGCCAGCTCCAGCCGCTGAGGCGCTCCGACTACGCGCCGAACCTGCTCACCGACGCCCAGTGGGAGACGCTGAACGAGGCGTTCCCGACCGGTGTCTGTGACTGGACACGGCCCGGCGTCGGCCAGCAGGATGCCGTGGCCTGGCAGACCTACGAGGATGGTCCCGGCGGTCGTCCGCTGGGCCCCGCGCCGACGTCAGCCGTCCCGCCTGCCTCCGCCCCAGCGCCCGGCGCGCTGCCGGCCACCGGCGGGGGCCTTGCGGCGGGGGTCGTCCTGGTCGTCGCCATGGCGCTCCGCGTGCTGGCCCGCGGCAGGCGCGAGTCCACCTGATGCCATCGCAGCCGGCTGCCAGAGCCAGGAGAGTCGCGACGATGAGAGCGGTCCTGTCGCTCGTGCTGGCATCGGCCGCGGCAATGACCATCCCCGCAGCAGCACGGGCAGACACGGACCTGCAGGTCGTGAGCCTGTCGAACCGCGCAGATCTCGTGTCCGGTGGCGACGTGCTCCTCGAGGTCCGCCTTCCGCAGGATGTGGCGCCCGAACAGGTGCGCGTGGCGGTCGACGGGCGTGACGTCACCCCAGCGTTCGAGCTCCGCCGTGACGGACGATTCCTCGGGATCGTGGAGAGCCTGGCCATCGGCGACAACACCGTGACCGCGACCCATGCGAGTGATCGCGCCGAGCTGGTCGTCACCAACCACCCGGTCGGTGGACCCATCTTCTCGGGCCCGCAGATCCAGCCCTGGTACTGCGTGGAGGGCGCACTGGACGAGCAGTGCAACCGCCCGACGACCTACGACTGGTACTACATGTCCTCGGTCACGGGCGCGTTCAACCCATACGACCCGGACAGTCCTCCTGCGGACCTTGCGACCACGACCACCGACGAGGGCAAGACCGTCCCGTACGTCGTCCGCATCGAGACCGGCAACCTCAACCGCAGCCAGTACCGCATCGCGATCCTGACAACGCCCGAAGAGGAATGGTCGCGCTGGAACCCGCCGCAGGCCTGGAACCGCAAGGTGTGGGTGGTCCACGGTGGCGGCTGCTCGTCCGGCCACGACGAGAGCGACGCTCCCGACGTCCTCAACGACTTCTCGCTGCAACACGGCTATGCCGTCATCTCCCACGCGTTGGAGAACAACACCGAGAGCTGCAACCTCGTCGTCCAGGCCGAGTCGGTCATGATGACCAAGGAGCACTTCATCGAGGACTACGGGGACATCCGCTTCATGATCGGAACGGGCGGCTCCGGCGGCGCGATGGCGCAGCTGCACATGCAGAACGCCTACCCGGGCCTGTACGACGGACTGACCGTCGGTGCGACCTTCCCGGACATTCCGATCCAGGACCTGCTCGACTGCGTCGCGATCCAGCGCTACTTCGACGACCCGTCGTCGTGGGGGCTGGGCATCGTCTGGACCGAGCTGCAGATGGCTGCCGCGACCGGGAAGTTCAGCACGTCCGTCTGTCGATTGTGGACCCTTCCGGGAGGGCCGACGGGCTTCGCGATGGCGTTCGATCCGCGCGTCGGCATCGGCTGTGACGTTCCGAGCCGCGAGCCCGAGAAGGTCTACCACCCCCAGGACAACCCTGGCGGCGTTCGCTGTTCGCTGCAGGACTACCTGGCCAACGTCCTGGGTCACCGGCCACCCGCGCTCTGGGGGCCGATCGAGCAGTCGATCGGGCAGGGCTTCGCCAACCGTCCCTACGACACCGTGGGTGTGCAGTACGGCCTTCGGGCGCTGCAAGCCGGAGGCATCTCGCCGGCGCAGTTCGTGGACCTGAACGCGAAGATCGGCGCCGTGGACCTGGACTACGGCTCGCAGCCGGAGCGGGTGGCGGCGAACCCGGACGGGGTGGCAGCCGCCTATCGGTCCGGGATCCTCAATGAGGCGAACAACCTCGCCGAGACCCCGATCATCGACATGCCGGGGTTCCTGCCCGGCGACAACGTCGAGATCCACGACATCTACAAGAGCTGGTCGCTGCGGGCACGGCTCGACAACGCCAACGGCCACCACGACAACCATGTGATCTGGTACGGGCCCGACCAGCGGTTCCTGGACTACATGGGCACGATGTCCGACTGGCTGGCTGCCATCGAGGCCGACGATCGCGACGTGCCCCGGGCGCAGAAGGTGGCCGAGAACAAGCCCGGCGCGGCCCGGGACATCTGCGATCACCCGACCCCGGACGTGTGCGACGCCGTGTTCGCGCCACAGGGAGCCAGCACCCGGTGGGGAGCGGGCGAAGGGATCGCGACCGACATCATCACGTGCCAGCTGAGGCCACTCGTGGAGTCCGACTACGCGCCGGTCGTGTTCACGGACGAGCAGTGGGCGCAACTCGAGGCCACGTTTTCGACAGGCGTGTGTGACCACACCAGGCCAGGGGTTGGGCAGCAGGGCGCGGTTGCCTGGCAGACGTACGAAGCCGGCCCCGGCGGCCGGCCGCTGGGGCCAGCTCCGGTGTCACGGGTGCTGCCCGTAACCGGTCCGGTGGACGGACCGCTGCCGGCCACTGGTGGTGGCCTGGCCCTGGCAGGACTTGTCCTGCTGGCTGGTCTGGCGAGACGTGCCCGGCGGGCTGTGCCCGGCACGACCTGACGTCCCGGACACCCCGTCCGAGAACACGTGAGGAGACGACGTGAGCAGGATCCTCGCGCTCGTTGCGGCCATTGCCGCCGCAGCAGCGACAGCAGCGATCCGACCAGCTGCCGCAGCTTCGGCGACGGACCTGCAGATCGTGAGCCTGTCGAATCGCGCCGACCTGGTCTCGGGCGCCGACGTGCTGTTGGAGGTCGCATTCCCCAGTGGCATGGATCCCGAGCTGCTGCGTGTGTCCGTGGACGGTCGTGACGTCACTGCGGCCTTCGCGGTACGAACCAACGGACGGTTTCTGGGACTCGTCGATGACCTGGCGATCGGCGACAACACGGTGACCGTCGCTCATCCCTCAGGCAGTGCCGAGCTCGTCGTGACCAACCACCCGATTGGTGGCCCGGTCTTCTCCGGCCAGCAGGTGCAGCCGTGGGAGTGCACGACCGAGCGCAACGGCCTCGGCCCTGCACTCGACGAACAGTGCAACGCGGAATCGACGCGCGTGTGGCGCTACCGCACGACGGAGGGGGCCTTCGCGAACTACGACGTCGACGACCCTCCGTCGGACGTCGCGACGACGACGAACTCGCTGGGCGAGGAGGTTCCGTACGTCTTCGTCGTCGAGACCGGGACGGCGAACCGAGGGATCCACCGGTTTGCCATGCTCGCCGACCCAACCGTGGAGATCCAGCCATGGAATCCGCCCCGCGGCTGGAACGGGAGCGTGTACTACAAGTTCGGGGCATCGTGTGGCACGGCGTACAGCCAGGCCGATCCGATCGAGAACGTCGAGGATCATCGGGCCCTGTCGGTCGGGTACGCCGTTGCGACCTCGTCGGTGTCCGTGCTCGGCAGCAACTGCAACACGGTGACGTCCTCCGAAACTCTGATGATGGTCAAGGAACTGATCATCGAGCGTTTCGGTCCCATCCGTCACACCCGAGGGAAGGGGGGCTCCGGCGGATCGATCGGGCAGTACTCGACCGCCACGGGCTACCCGGGGCTCCTCCAGGGTCTGAACACCGACCTGACCTTCGAGGACTTCTGGACGACCGCCAAGGAAGTGGCTGATTGCCGCCTGTTGCTCAACTACTTCACGAACACGTCTCCGCACCTGTGGCCGAATCCCACGCAGCAGGGCGAGGTCACTGGGCACGCCACGATCGGGACCTGCCTGGTCTGGGAGACAACATTCGCGACGCTGTTCGACCCGACGACCGGATGCGCGGGCGGTGACAACTACCACGCGACGGACAATCCTGGCGGATGCCGCGGAACCGTCCAGGACATGCAGGTCAACATCCTCGGACGCCGTCTCCCAAAGGACTGGACGGACGCCGAGAAGGCTGCCGGGCACGGGTTCGCCCCGCTGCCCTACGACAACACGGGCCAGCTGTACGGGCTCGAGGCGTTGCGCTCCGGCATCATCACCCCGGAGCAGTTCGTCGATCTCAACGAGCAGATCGGTGGGCTCGACCTCGACAACCATTTCACTGCCGGACGGTCTGCGGTTGATCCCGACATCATCGAGACACTCCATCGCGCCGGACAGGTCAGCAGCGGACAGACCCTGAAGGACGTCGCGATCATCGACATCCGCGCGTTCACGGGCAACGCCGAGTTCCACACGAACTTTCACAGCTTCGCGCTGCGGGATCGGCTGGTGGACGCGCAGGGCCATCACGAGAACCAGTCGATCTGGTACCTCTACGAAGTCCCGAACCTCCCGTCCATCGCCGGTCCCGAGAGCTTCGCCGAGATGACGGCGTGGCTGGATGCGATCGACGCGGACACGTCGGGCGATCCCCTCGACGTCAAGATCGTCCGCAACCGGCCGGACACCGCCGGCGACTCCTGCATCCTCCAGGACCAGCGAACCGACGACATCAACGACTGCCCGGCGGCGACCCACTTCGCCGACCCACTCATCGCGTCAGGTGGGCCGACGTCGAACGACGTCCTCAAGTGCACGCTGCGGGCGCTGCCCGAGGTCTGGCCGGCGGATGGGACGTTCGGTCCGGTGCCGTTCACGCCCACTGCTGGGCCGGCCGCCGGCCAGTGGGACCGGCTGCGCGCCGCCTTCCCCGATGGCGTCTGCGACTGGTCGGTGCCCGGGGTCGGCCAGGTGCCGGTGGTCGCGTGGACGACGTATGCCGACGGGCCTGGTGGCCAGCCGCTGGGCCCGCCACCCACGTCGAGGGTCATGGCCACACCCGGATCGAGCGACGCACCGCTGCCTGCGACCGGCGGCGGGTTGGCGCTGGCCGGGCTGGTCCTCCTCGCGGCACGACAACTCCGTCGTCGGTCCAGCTGATCAGCCGCCGAGCGCCCGGACCTCGGGGATCGTCGCGATGGCTGGGTGGTTGAGCCAGGCCCGGGGGATGTCGATCTCCCGGTCCAGCAGCTGCTGGGCGAACGCCTTGCCCTGCGGGTCCATGCGCAGGCTCGCGATCCCGCCCCCACCGAGCGCGTCGTGCAGGTGGAAGTTCATCGCGTCGATCCCGGGAAGGTCGTGACGCTCCACTGAGCCATTGACGACGTGGGACATGTGGTCCTTCACGGCCTCGGCGGTCAACCGGTCCCGGAGCAGGGGCAGGAAGTCGGGGTGGCGTGCCCGGATCCCGATGTTGGCGTCGTTGCCCTTGTCGCCGGACCGGCCGTGGGCGATGGCAACCAGCGGGACCGTGACGGTGTCGCCGTCGGCTCGTACGGCGTCGACGGGCGCGACGTTGGACGGCGTCGCCGCGTCGGTCGAGTTCGGCAGCGTCTCGCCGACCTCGACGGGCTGGCCGTCGACCTCGACCGTGGCGGGGAACAGCTCGCGCGGGACGAGGTGGCTGCGCAGCCGCACGAGCGGTGTGGGCCGGGGCAGCCCGGAGCCGCCGCCGCTGATCCCGGGCACCGCCAGACCGAACGACGGCAGCTCCCGCAGCACGGCCTTGAGCGCCCGCTCCTCGTCGTGATGCATCGCGATCTTGAGCATCACCTCGCGAGCGTCACCGGCGCGGCTGTGGGGGCCGTAGGTCGCCTCGGCGCCGAGGACCTCCACGTTCACGTCGCGCAGGGGCGCGAAGCCGTCCCGTTCGAGCACGATGGACGCGCGCGTCATCGCGTCTGTCGCGAGCCGCTCGGCCTTGGCCACGGCCTGCCGCCCGCCGAGGAACAGCGCCATCATCAGCTTGGAACCGTCGAGGACCTGGAGGCATGCCTTCAACGTCGGCGGCGCGGGTCGACCGCGGGCGCCGGTGACCTCGACCCGATCCTCGCCCACCTGTTCCAGGCGCACCTGGCGCCAGTCGCAGGTCACGTCGGGCAGCAGGTAGGCGGCCGGGTCGCCGATCTCGTACAGCAGCTGTTCGGCGACGCTGGCAACCGTGGCCACGCCGTCGGTCCCGTCGGGCTTGGTGATCACGAAGCTGCCGTCGGCACGGCACTCGGCCAGCGGGTAGCCGATGTTCGCCCAGGAGTCGAAGCTGTCCCAGTCGGTGAACAGCCCACCGGTCGCCTGCGGCCCGCACTCGATCAGGTGACCGGCGAGGCTGCCCGCCGACAGCCGGTCCCAGTCGTCGCCCGCCCACCCGAACTCGTGGACCAACGGGCCCAGTACGAGCGCCGAGTCGACCACCCGTCCCGTCACGACGATGTCGGCGCCAGCGTCCAGCGCCCCGGCGATCGGCCGGGCACCGAGGTACGCGTTGCCGCTGATCGGGAAGTCGGGAAACGGGCCGCCGTCGGCCATCTCGGCCAGCGCATGCCCGCGAATCTCGTCGAGGCGCGGCATCAGGTCATCGCCCGACACGGTCCCGACCAGCAGGTCGAGCCCGGCGTCGGCGATGGCCTCGCGGATGAGGTTGGCGGCCGCCGACGTGTTGATGCCGCCGGCGTTCGTGACGACCTTGATGCCCTGCTCGGAAAAGGCCGCCACGTTGGCGGCGATCTGGCGGATGATGTCGGTCGCGTAGCCGCGGCCGGGGTCTGCCATCTTCGCCCGGGTCAGGATCCCCATCGTGATCTCGGCCAGGCCCTCCCAGATGATGTAGTCGCAGCGTCCCGAAGCAAGCAGCTGGGGGGTCGACAGCGACGAGTCGCCCCAGGCACCGGCGGCGCCGCCGATCGTCACGGTGCGCTCAGTCATCTGCGGGCTCCTCGTCACGGTCGTCCTCGTCGGCCTCGATGATCACCAGGACCGCGTCCGCGGCGACCTGTTGTCCGGGCGAGGCGTGCACCTCGGTCACGGTTCCGTCGACGTCGGCCTCGATCGCGTGCTCCATCTTCATGGCCTCGAGGATGACCAGCTTGTCGCCGCGCTGCACCCGCTCGCCGACCTCGACCGCGACCTGGGTGACCGCGCCGTGCATCGGTGCGACGAGGATGCCGGCCCCCGTGGCCACGCCCGCGCCTGCCGGGATGGTCAGCTGGTCCACGACGTCCAGGTCACGGGTCCCCAGCCGCACGTGCACCAGGCCCGGTTCTGCACCGTCGACCACGACGAACGGACGGTCGGTGCCGTCGATCTCGACGATGTCGGAGACGACCTCGACGCGATGGACCAGCTCGTCGACCGCGACGGTCGTGCCGTCCCGTCCGTGCGTCACCAGGGCACTGTGGACCTCGCCGCCGACCGCCAGCTCGAACCGGGAGGTGGCGGGGCCGGTCGAACGCCAACCGGCCAGCCCGGGCGAGCGTGCGGCGGCGGCCGCGAGTGCCCGGTCGTGCAGGATGGCCGCGATGGCGGCGGCGTCGGCAGGGTCGACGGCGTGCAGCTGGGGCAGCCCGGACTCGGCGATGAACGCGGTCGTCGCGTCGGTCGTGAACAGCTCGTGCTCGAGCACGTCGACCAGGAAGGCCCGGTTGGTCCGCAGGCCGAGCACGGTCGTGTCGCCGAGGGCGCGGACGAGGCGGCGGCGGGCGTGTTCGCGGTCACCACCGTGCGCGACGAGCTTGGCCAGCATCGGGTCGTAGTTCGCCGTCACGACCGAGCCCGCGCCAACGCCGGTGTCGACCCGGATGTCGTCAGGCACCGACCAGGCGGCGACCGTGCCGGTGGCGGGCAGGAACCCGTTGGCGGGGTCCTCGGCATACAGCCGCACCTCGATCGCGTGCCCATCGATGGCCACGTCGTCCTGCGTGATCGGCAGCGGCCGGCCCTGGGCGACGTCCAGCTGGAGCTCGACCAGGTCGAGACCGGTCACCAGCTCGGTGACGGGATGCTCGACCTGGAGGCGAGTGTTCATCTCGAGGAAGTGGAACTCGTCGTCCTCGAGCAGGAACTCGACGGTCCCCGCACCCACGTAGTCGACGGCCTCGGCGGCCGCGACGGCAGCCTGTCCCATCCGACGTCGCAGGTCGTCGTCAACGGCAGGGCTGGGCGCCTCCTCGACGACCTTCTGGTGTCGCCGCTGGACCGAGCAGTCCCGCTCGCCCAGCCACAGGGTCGTTCCGTGCTCGTCGGCCATGACCTGGATCTCGACGTGACGCGGCCGCAACAGCGCACGCTCGAGGATCAGCTCGTCCGAACCGAAGGCGCCCGTGGCCTCGCGGCGTGCGGCCTCGATCGCGTCGGGCAGGTCGGCGGGATCGGCGACCAGGCGCATGCCCTTGCCGCCGCCGCCGGCCGCCGCCTTGACCATGAGCGGCACGCCCAGCTTCTCGGCCTCCGCCAGCAGGACCGCCGTGTCCTGGTCCTCCCCCTGGTAGCCGGGCAGCAACGGGACGCCGGCGGCGGCCATGAGCCGCTTGGCCGCGGCCTTGTCCCCCATCGCGCGAATGGCTGATGCCGGCGGCCCCACGAACACGATCCCGGCATCCGCGCAGGCCTCGGCGAAGGCGGCGTTCTCGGCCAGGAAGCCGTAGCCGGGGTGGATCGCGTCGGCGCCGGTGGCACCGGCCGCGTCGAGGATCCGCTCGATGCTCAGGTACGACTCGGCCGCTGCGGCCGGCCCGATCGCGACGGCCTGGTCGGCCAGGTGCACGTGCGGGCCGTCGGCGTCGACGTCGGAGTGGACCGCGACCGTGCGGTAGCCCAGTGCCCGGGCGGTGCGAATGACGCGGACGGCGATCTCGCCCCGGTTGGCGACGAGCAGGGTCGAGAACCTCACGGGCGTGCCACCCCGAACGTGATGGGGTTGACCTTGGCGCGGTCACCCTCGTCGACGGTGGCGAGCAGGAACCCGAGCACGTTGCGCGTGTCCCGTGGGTCGATCATCCCGTCGTCGAGGCTGCGGCCCGACGTCACGAACGCGTTCTCCTGGGGCTCATAGATCCCGACGACCTGGTCGACGAACGCGTTGACGAAGTCATCGTCCAGGGTCTGCCCCTGCCGTTCGGCGCGCTGCTCGGCCACGATCCGCATCGTGGTGGCGGCCTGGTGCGCGCCCATCACGGCAGTTCGGGCGTTTGGCCAGGTGTAGATGAACCGCGGGTCGTACCCGCGGCCGCACATGCCGTAGTTGCCGGCACCGAAGCTCGCACCAATCATCAGCGTGATGCGGGGAACGGGGGCGGTCGTCACGGCCTGGATCATCTTGGAGCCGTGCTTGATCATGCCCTTGCGCTCGGAGTCGGTGCCGACCATGTAACCGGTGGTGTTCTGGAGGAACACGAGTGGCGTGCCGGTTTGCGAGCACCGCTGGATGAAGTGGGTGGCCTTGGCGGCTCCCTCGGGGTCGATCGGGCCGTTGTTGCCGAGGATCCCGACCGGGAAGCCATGCACCTCGGCCTCGAGGCACACCGTCGAGGGCCCGTAGGTCGGCTGAAAGTCCAGGAAGTCGGAGCCGTCAACGACCCGGGCAACGACCTCGCGGACGTCGTAGGGCTGGCGGTAGTCGACCGGGACCACGCCGGCCAGCTCGTCGGGGTCGTACTTGGGCTCGGCGAATGTCCGTGGCCGCGGGTCGATCCAGCGGCGGCCCCAGCGCATCCGCTCGACGACCTCGCGGGCGATGCGGATGCCCTCCCCGTCGTCGGCGGCGACATGCTCGACCAGCCCGGACACGGTGCTGTGCATCGTGACGCCGCCGAGCTCCTCGTCGGTCGCGATCTCGCCCGTCGCTGCCTTCAGCAGGGGGGGCCCGGCCAGGAACGCCTTGCCCTGGCCCTCGACGCCGATCACGACGTCGCTCATGCCCGGCATGTAGGCGCCCCCAGCCGTCGAGGACCCGTGCAGGACCGTGATGACGGGCACGCCCGCGGCGGACAGCCGAGCCATGTTGGCAAAGAACGTGCCGCCGACGATGAAGAACTCGACGCGATACTCGAGCAGGTTCGCGCCGGCCGACTCGACGAGCATGACGTAAGGCATCTTGTTGGCCAGGGCGAGTTCCTGGGCGCGGAGGATCTTCTGACCTCCGTGCGGAGACATCGCTCCCGCGTTGATGCCGCTGTCGTTGACGACGATCATGCAGCGCGTGCCGTTGACGAACCCCATGCCGATCAGCTGGGCGGCCCCGGGGATGGACTGTTCCTCGACCTCGTCGGACAGGGGCCGCGAGGACGACCCGGCCGATGAAACATCGACCAGGTAGCCGGCGAGGTTGCCGATCTCGAGGAATGGCGAGCCGGGATCGAGCAGCCGCCGCAGCCGCTCACGGGGATTGAGCTGGCCGCGCTCCTCGAACCGGACGGCCTTCTCCATCGACTTGGCCTCGGTGCGTGCCTCCAGCGATCGCATCCGCTCGACGAGCGCCAGCATGTCAGCGCGGTTTTGGTGGAAGGCCTCCGACGAGGTGTCGATCCTCGAGGTGAACACGGGCATCGGGGTGCCTCCCGGAGCACTTGCGTCTGAGCGCTCCTCATGCAAAACTGAGTGTGACTCACATTGAAGCGGACCGACCATGGCAGCGTCAACCCCCACGCGGGGCGACCGGACGCGGGCAGCGGTTGTGGAGGCCGCCACGACGGCGTTCACGGAGACGGGCTACACGGCGACGACGATGGCGGACGTCGCCGCTCGCGCCGGGGTGGCCGAAGCCACGGTGTTTCTCCACTTCGGCAGCAAGGCGGGGTTGCTTGCCGCCGTGATGCGTCGCTACTACGACGAGCTTGCGGCCACGTGCGAGCGGGTCGCCGGGGCGGCGAGTGATCCCGTGGAGCGGCTGCGGCTGCTCACGCTGCACTGGGCCACCCGGCTGCGCGACGACTGGCAGCTGACGAGCAACTTCGCCCAGCAAGGTCGGTTCCACACCGACCCGGACCTGGCCGAGCAGTTCATCGCCTGCAACCGGCAGATCACCCGGATCTATGGCGGCGTGGTGGCCGACCTCCAGCAACGAGGCATCCTGGACGACACGCTGCCGACGCGGGTCATTCGCGACGTGGTCTTCGGCACGCTCGAGCACCTGGTGATCAGTCACACGACCATCGGCAGGCCCGACGACATCGAGGCCGCGGCCGAGGCCCTGGTGCGGCTGCTGCTGCACGGTGCCGGCGGCGCGGCGAGGGCGCCGGCGGACCGGCTGACGCGGATCGAGGACAAGCTCGACGACCTGCTGGCCCGCGCATGACCGTCCGCCGGCGTCAGGTCTCGAGGAGCAGGGTGACGGGGCCGTTGTTGGTCAGCTCGACCTCCATGTGCGTGCGGAACCGGCCCGTCGCGACCTCGACGCCGTGGCCGGCGATCGCTGCGGCGACCCGGTCGACGAGTGGCTCGGCCTGCTCGGGCGGCGCGGCGTCGACGTACGACGGCCGGCGGCCCTTGCGGGTGTCGCCGTACAGGGTGAACTGGCTGACGACGAGGATCGCGCCGCCCACGTCGAGGACCGAGCGGTTCATGCGCCCATCCTCGTCGCCGAACACGCGCAGGTGCACGAGCTTGTCGGCGAGCTTGTCGGCCGCTGCATCGTCGTCGTCGTGGGTCACCCCGACCAGCGCCACCAGCCCGAGCCCGATGGCGCCGGTCCGCTCGCCGTCGCAGCGCACCTCGGCACGACTCACACGCTGGACCAGGGCGCGCACGGTTCCTCCCGGGACGGTGCGTGATCGTGCACTGCCACCGCGACGCTGACAAGGACCCGACCATGACCCTGCCCACCACGCCCTTTCGCGACGAGCACGACGCCCTGCGCGAAACGGTCGCCCGGTGGGCGGCGCAGGCGGCCCCCGACGACATCGCCGGTGCCACGGCACTCGGGCTGGGGTCCGACGATCCGTGGGCGAACGTCGTGGTCGTCGAGGAGGCGTTCCGCGCCGTCCGAGTGTTGGGCCGGACGCTGGTCGGGCACTCGTCGCTGCCCGACGCACTCGCTGGCGCCGTCGGCGCCTGTGCCGCCGCGGCCGTCGAGGTCGACCGCGCGATCGCGTACGCGCGACAGCGTCAAGCGTTCGGCCGACCCATCGCGAACTTCCAGGTGATCAAGCACATGCTCGTGGAGATGGCCACGTCAGTGGAGGCCTGCCGTCACCTGGTGACCGCGACGGTGGACCGGTGGCAGGCGGGCATCGCGACGCACGCCGAGCTCGCGACGGCCGCGCGGGCCGCGGCCCTCATGGACCTGGACGTGACGGACCGGACGATGCAGGTCCACGGCGGCGCCGGCTATTCCGAGGAGTACCCGGTGGGCGACGCCTGGCTGGACGCGAGGACCGCGGCATCGACGAACGTGGACGTCACCGTGATCGCCGCCGGGCTGGGGGTGGAGGCATGAACCTCGCCCTCCCCCTGATGACCGCCGGGCACGAGGACGTGCGCAGCCGCGCCCGCGCATTCGTGGCCGAGCACCTGCTGCCCCACATCGACAAGTGGGAGGCCGCGCGCGACTTCCCCCGCGACCTGTTCGCCACGACCGGCAAAGCCGGCTGGTTCGGCGCCAAGTTTGACTCGAGGTGGGGTGGCACGGGCCCGGACCTGCTGGCGGAGGTCGCCTGGATCGAGGAGCTGAGCCGCTGCGGCTCGGGCGGCGTGGCCGCCGACCTCGGCGCCCACTCCCAGCTGGCGTCGCTGTACGTGGCCCGGCAGGGCTCCGACGAGCATTGCGAGCGGTGGCTGCGACCGTCGATCGCGGGGGAGATCGTCGGCGGCCTGGGCGTGACCGAGCCGGGTGCCGGCAGCGACGTCAACGGGCTGCGGACTCGTGCCGTCCGTGACGGCGGCGACTGGGTCATCAACGGCGCCAAGACGTTCATCACGAACGGGGCGTGGGCCGACTACGTCGTCGTCGCGGCCCGGACCAACCCCGAGGCCGGCCACGCCGGGGTCACGTTGTTCGTCGTCGAGGCCGCCACCCCGGGCTTCGAGCAGCGGCGGATGAAGATGGTCGGCTGGCAGACCTCGCACACCGGTGACCTGTCGTTCGTCGACGTGCGCGTGCCCGACGACAACCGCCTGACCGAGGAGGGACGCGGCTTCTACGCGATCATGGAGAACTTCGCGTGGGAGCGGCTGATGATGTCGCTGGGGGCGAACGTCGCCTGCGCCGAGGCGCTCGCGGACGTCGTTCGGGTGGTCAACGAGCACGGGACAGGCCGCGACTGGGCACGAACCATCGCGGACCTGGCCGTCGACATCGCCCAGGCACGAGCGCTGACCGAGCACGCCCTGCGCCTGCACGTCAACAACGAGGCCGGTGCCCCGGTCGACGGCGCCGAGCTGCTGCGGGCGACCGCCATGTCCAAGCTGGTGACCCAGCGGCTGGCGGTGCGCGCCTGCAACCTGGCGCTCGACGTCCGGGGTGCCGACGCGATCGAGCCAGGTCATCCGGTCCGGCGCTGGCTCCGCGACGCCCGCCTGGGGCCCATCGGCGGCGGCACGGACGAGATCATGCGCGAGATCGTGGCCGGCACGCTCGCCCTGTAGACCGGATCGTCAGACGGCCAACAGGCGGTCGAGGAACGGGTTGCTGAACACCCCGTTGGGGTCGAGCGCGTTGAGCGACGTGACGGCCCGATCCCAGTTCGCACGACCAAAGCTGTTGGGGATCCATCCCGACAGCGCCGCGTGGTCGGTCCAGGCGCCATCGAGGCCGTACGCCCAGCCCTTGGACCATTCCGGGCGCACGACGACATCGAGCTCGGACAGGTCACGCAGCAGCCATGCCTCGAGCTCGGCCCAGAAGGCATCCAGGTGCGGGGTACCGGTCAGGCTCAGGGAGTTGAACCAGACCGCCGTGTCGAGCTCGGGGCGGTCCGCGATCGGCGCCAACGGCGAAAGCGTGGGCACGACCGAACCGCGACCGGTGACGGCGCCGTGGTCGAGCCCGGTGGCCCGGATCCCGACGGGCATGTTGACCGGGTGGCTTCCTCGTGCACGGTGCTCCTCGATCAGCGAGGTGAAACGGCTGTGGAAGACATGGACGATGGACTGCACGTCGCAACGCCGGGCCAGGACCGCGTGGCCGCTCATGCGAGCACGAATTGCGGAGGGCCGCGTGTACAGCTGGAGATGACGGGATGGGCCCCACAGGTCCGAGCCAGCCGTTGCCCTCAGCCCTGCGGCCACCGTGGCGCGCATCGCCCGGCCCAGCAGCGGTGCAGCGTCCGGACGATTGACGATCGCACCGGCCGCGATGTCGGTGAGCGGCCCCGGCAGCCTGTCGGCGAACGGGTAGTTGTACGCAGCGACTGTTTGTCGGCTGTCGGACGGCCGATGCGGCTCGACCGTCCAGGTTTTCAGCCACGGCTGGCCGGTGAACGGGAACCAGATGACCTCGACGCCGCCGGATTGCTCGAGGAAGGACTGGAACGACCGGCCACCGCGCTCGGGTGCACCGAGCAGCTCGTCCACGTCGATGGCGACGGAACTGGCGCAGCGCAGATGGACGTCCTGCGCAGCCTGGAGCACGACCGACGTGACAAAGCAGCGCCCGAGGTTGGTGAGGACGGCGGCCGCCTCCGGGTCGTGTCGCGGGATGTCGAGCAGGCGATGCTGCCGCCGCCGCTCGTCCCAGGCCACCACCTGGATCTCGACGACATGGTCGCTGATCGAGCCGTGGCTCCGGTCCCGTCCGGCCGGGTTCCCCGACGTCGGCACCGAGCTGCCATGGGCGGCGATGGCAAGCATCCCGCCGACGGTCACCTCGCCGATGGCGGGGGTGTTCGTGAAGCCGAGCCCATGCGAACCGATGAATTCCAACAGCTCGCCGAGGCGGACGCCGGGCTCCACGCGCACCTGGCCGGGCTGGTCGTCGACGAGCGACATTCGATTGAGGTGCTCGGTCGTTGACACGACGACAACGCGGTCCTGGGGTGCCTCGGCGCCGGTCAGCGCCAGCGGACTGAAGTTGTGACTGGCGCCCCGTGGCCGCAGCCGGTAGCCGTTGGCGGCAGCCCAGTCGGCGACCAGCAGCACCTCGGGGATCGTCCGGGGCGCGCACGTCCACACGTCGTCGACGACGAGGTGGCCGCTCCAGTTCTCGACCCGTTGCCTCCACCTGGGGACGGAGCCGGGGAAGCCCGGCAGATCGTGACGGCGTGATCTTTCGCCGGCTCCGACACGGAACGATGGCCGCACCCGCGCGTCGGCGCTCACACCAGGGTCCTGGAACCCGGTGCGCCCTCGGGGACCACGTCCGTGCACAGCATGTTCACGACCCCACGCGTTGGCCTCGCGACGACCGTACGTCTGCGATCCGTGAGCATCGACCGGGCCAGCACCAAGCCCGGTTCAGTGCTGGCCCTGAGTCGCGGCCTGGACGCTCAGTGGTCGTGGCAGCCGCAGCCAGCGATCGCGGTGCAGTCGTGGACGCCGTCAGGCGAGCCCGGCGCGTCCAGCAGCGGCCGAAGGCCGACCTTGCCGGTGACCCCCCGGCCGTTGCGACGACGCAGCATCGTGGCCGCCGCGATGGCCGCACCGCCGAGCACCGGCAGGCCACCGCCCGTCGACGGCGTCTCGTCGTCGTCACCGCCGCCACCCGACTGTCCGAGGACGGCGCGCGTGACGGCGTCATCGATGGACTGGATCGGCGTGTCGGTCAGCACCCACGGGTCGCCGTCGAAGTACTTCTGGAAGATGAACTCCGCCGTTCGGGTCGCCAGCGCCTGCGCCGTGATCGTCGGGTTGGGGCCGCCGAGGCCGTTGGCCAGCGCCGCGTTGTCACCGATGAACAGGCCCTTGACGTACCGGGCCTCGCCGGTCTCGTCCAGGACCGAGTCCGCGTCGGAGTGACCCATCCGCATCGTCGACTGCACGTGCAGGATCAACGGCGGCCAGTCGATGCGGTAGACCTCCTTGGCGCCGGCGGCCTTGGCGATCTCGGCGGCCTTGTTGGCGAGGAACTCCCGGTTCGCAAGCGTCCGGGCCGTCCGGTTCCGCTGCTTGAACGTGACCTTCGGGATCGGGCCGTGCTCGTCGGCCGGGAAGGACGACAGGCCGACCGCGTTCTGCTCCTCGACGTCGTCATCGGTGATGATGAGGATGTTCAGCAGCTTGTCGATGTCGGTCATGATCCGCTTGAACTCCTCGCCGTTGAGCCGGCCGGAGTCGCCATCCCACTCCCCTGTCCGGGCCAGCCCGTTGCCGTACAGGCCGCGGATCCCCGCGTCGGAGAACTGGGCCGAGAAGGCCTGGATCGCCGGAGGCAGACCGACGTTCTCGAGGCCGCCACGACCAGGGAAGTCGGCACGCGCCGACGAGCCCACGCCCTTCGAGGAACCCGTGTACTCGTCGAAGACGCCGATGACCCAGTCGAAGAAGTGGTCCGTGAACCCCTTGCCGACCCACCCGTTGGGGTCGGGCAGCGACGAGTTCTTCCACAGCCGCGGGTCCTCGACGCACCCGCCGGCCATGACGACGACCGGGGCCGTTTCCTCGTGAACCTCGCCGGAGTTGGTGTCGCGCCACCGCACGCCCGTGACGACCACCTCGGAACCCTCGGTGGTGTGGAGGATCTTCGTCACGAACGCGTCCGGCACGAGCGTGATGTCGACGCCACCCGGCTTCCAGTGGGACGCGGTCATGGCCATCGGGATGTACGAGTTGTCGGTCGACCGCTTGGCCTTGAGGTTGCGCGGAGCCCCGCGGGGCTCGATGCAGCCCTGGAAGCAGTAGCCGCAGAAGGTGCAGCCCGTCGCCTTGGGGAACAGCAGCTGGGACGAGTCGGTGGTCGTGCCGGCGGTGCCGCCGGGCTGGAGTATCGCGTTTTCCTGAGCGCGGTAGGAATCCTGGCTGACGTTCTTGGACGTGTTGTGCGGAAGCCCGACGGCCTCGGCGCCACGGAAGAAGACCGACTCCTTGGTCCCCATCGCAGCCGTCTGGACCGGCAGCGTGTACTCGACCCACTCGAAGTAGGGGATGAACGACTCGTAGGTGAACGGGAACGGGTGCGCGGTGTCGTACGCGTCCCTGTCGGCACCGTCGTAGCCCGTGAACGTGCCGGGCATCGCACGCGGGTTGTTGCCGTAGTAGTGCTGGGTGGTGCCGCCGACACCAGCGAGCTGCCAGATCAGCGAGTTCTGCGGCGTCTCGCGCAGCCACCAGGGCTTGGAGCGGTCACCCGGCCCGAACCGGTAGTAGCCGCGCGTGACCTCGTTGCAGTCGTTCTCGAACCGCGACCACTCGTTTTCGGGGTCGGTGTAGTGCGGCCCGGCCTCGAGGACGAGGACATCCAGCCCGCGCTCGGCGAGCTCCTTGGCGACGACGGCACCGCCGCCGCCGGCTCCGATGACGATCACGTCAGTCATTGCTCAACACCCCCTCCCCACGCTGCCACGATCCTTCGACGTCCTGGACCCCCTTGTGGTAGCCGAGGAACTCGTCCCACCCCTCTCCCGACGTCAGCTGCCCGGGCTGGAAACCGCTGATCTCCCAGCCCACAGGTCTGCCCTTCAGGGTCATGGGATTGTCGGGATCGAACATGGCGTACTCGGTGTAGGTGCCGAACGCCGCGTACTCGAGCAGGGCACCGATGGCGAACTTGATCAGCCCCGAGACCGTGACCTCGACCGGCTCGGGCAGGTTGGCGTCGAGCATCTCGGCCAGGCCGGCGTGTTGTTCCTCGATCGCCTGGACGGCGGCGCCCTTGTCCGCCCAGGACAGGTTCGCAAACGGGGCCGTGAACGGGGCCGGGACCATGGACGCCGGGTTGACCTGCGACGCGGCGAGGTTGAGATACATGGCGATCACCAGGCCGGTCGGGATGGTCTGGTCGTTCTCGAACAACTGGATGATCAGGTCGTCGAACGTCGTGGCGCCGTCGAGGGCGGGCAGCCCGATGGCGTCGATCAGGTCCTGGGGGATGCCGATGTCGGTGGTGGCGGTGACCAGTGCCTGCGTCACGGCCCGGGCACCGGTGTCCGACAACGGGACGAAGTCGAAGTCCAGCACGTCGATGAGGAACTGCGGGTTCAGGGCCGCAACCGCGCCGGGACGTGGCTCGGTCAGCCCCTGCTGCTCCGAGTAGGCGTCCGGACCCGGGACGACGAACGCCGAGAAACCCGAGATCGCGTCGATGCCCAGTTGTTGGAGCGCCGGGTTGAGGTTGCTGAACACCGGACCCAGCAGGTCATCGGCCGACTGCGCGAAGGCCGGCAGCCGCAGCCCCGACTGGGCCGTGGCGACCATCGCTCCAAGCACACCGGTCCGTACGAGGAAATTGCGGCGCGACAACGACATGGCCATACCCGACTCCCATCCCGGTCCTCGTTGACACTAGTTGCCCGCTCGTCAAGCGGCCAGCCATTCTGGTTCGGTGCCTTCGGCGCGGTGGCTTGCCGCGAACTGCCGCCGGCGGCACGGAAAACCCCGCCAGCGGCTGCTCACTCTCGGCCGGTGAGCACCACCAGGACCGTCTTCGCCAGGATCTCGAGGTCCAGCACGGGCGACCAGTTCACGAGGTACTGCAGGTCGTACCCCAGCTTGTACTCGGCGTCGGTGTGGTAGCGCCCCGACACCTGCGCCAGGCCCGTGATCCCGGGCGGGAACTCATGACGGCGGCCGTAGCCGGGGATCTCGCGCTGGTAGGTGGCCGTCATCTCCGGCCGCTCCGGGCGGGGCCCGACCAGCGACATCTCGCCCCTGAGGATGTTCCACAGCTGCGGCAGCTCGTCGAGTCGACTGCGCCGCAGCCACACGGACTTCTGGATCACGCGCGGGTCCTCGCGATCGGACAGGACCGGGCCGGTGGCCTGCTCGGCGTCGACGACCATCGTGCGGAACTTGACGAGCTGGAAGACGCGACCGTCCTTGCCGACCCGTTCCTGTCGGTACAGCAGGGGCCGGCCGGCGACGATCAGCTGCCAGGCCGTCACGAGCACCAGCACCGGCAGCAGCACGGGCAACAGCAGGATGGTCAGCGCCAGGTCCACCACCCGCTTGAAGCGGACCCGCGACCTGGGGACGGTGTGCTCGCGCAGCAACAGGAACGGGAGGCCGCCGACCTGGCGGACCCGCTGGAGGCCGAACAGGGTCTCGCGGGCAGCGACCCGGTACAGCACCGCGATGGACGCGGCCTCGAGGCGCATGATCGCATCCGGGTACAGGTCATCGAGCAGGTTCGGCGACGTGATGAGCACGTCCGTGGCTCTCGCCGCCACCGCCTGGTCGAAGACCTTCTTCGCATCGGAGGTGTCGCCGACCACCTCGGCTGTTGCGGAGTCAACGTCAAGGTGTCGGCGGCCGAGTTCGACGTCATCGGCCGACCCGACGAGGAACACGCGCGGCGGCCCCTCGCGGCGCCGTCGGAGGGCGATCGACAAACGTCGGTTGACGGCGACGACCACCGCCCCCAGGACGATCAACGCCACCAGCACCCGCGTCGGCATCGGCAGGGCGCGGTCGACGGCGAACCCATACCGCTGGGCCAGGCCCGTGGCGCCGAGATTGAGGATCGCGACGATGCCGCCGGCCGCCAGCGTTTGCCGGCCGGCCCGAGGCAGGAACGCCGGCGCGCCGAGTCGCGGTTCGGGCTCGTAGAGGCCGCCGAAGTACAGGCTGGCGATGAACAGCGCCGTGATGACCGCAAACGAGGACAGGTAGGCAGTGTGCGTGTAGGCCGGCCAGTTGCTCCGGAAGAAGAACCACATGCCGCCGACCATGACCGCGTAGAGGGCCACGGCGTCGGCGATCATGACGCGCCGCAGGGTTCGCGGTCGGCGGCGTGCCAGCGGGGTCGACGTGTCGGTCACGGCGCGTCATTCCAGCCGCTCGGTGGCCCCAGCGCGAACCCGATCGTCCACGACGCGTGCATGGTCGCCAAGGCTGCAACGACCAGCAGCGCGTTGGCCTCGTCATCGTCGTCGAGGACCGCGGCGACCAGCAGGCCCGCTGCATAGGCCGCGAGCAGGACCGGCCCCACCCACGAGGCACCCACGAGGGTTGCAACGGCCGTGGCCATGAGGAAGCCGGCGGCGGCGAGTGGAAGCGCCAGCTGCCGCAGCCGGGCAGACCCGGGGTGCAGGCGCATGGTCGCCCGCCGCCACCGGCCGTAGTCGCGGTACTGGCGTGCCAGCGACGCCAGGTCTCCCCGGGGCCGGTAGTCGACGACCATGGCCGGGTCGAACCAGACACGCCAGCCGGCCCCCCACAGCCGGACGTTCAGCTCGTAGTCCTGGTTGCGCGTGAACCGTCGGTCCCAGCCACCGACAGCCCGCAGGGCAGCGGCGCGAAAGACGCCGAGGTAGACCGTGTCGACGGGCCCGGACCGTCTCCCGGACCGGTAGGTGGCGCCGCCCGATCCAAGCGGTGACCGCATCGCCGCCGCGATCGCCCGAGACCCCTCGTCGGTGCCCACTGGCCGCTGGATGCCCCCGATGTTGCCGATGTGCTCGTCACGGGCGAGCCCGTCGATCGCCACGGCCAGGTAGCCCGGCGGCAACACGGCATGGGCGTCGACGCGAGCGACGATCTCGCCGCTGGCCTTGGCCAACCCAGCGTTGAGCCCGTCGGGTGTGCCGCCGCTGGGGTTGTCGACGACGAGCAGGACCGTGCCGCCGCCCTGTGCCGTGCCGCCGGTGTTGACCGCGGCCAGCGCTGCCCGAGTACCGGCATCGTCGGGCGGGACGGCCACGACCACCTGCGCGGGGGCGGGGTGCTGGGCCAGGACCGATTCGATCGCGGCGACGATCGTGTTGGCGGCGTCGCGCGCCGGGATGATCACCGAGACGTTCGGCGGCCCACCTGGAGCAGCCGTCGTCGCGGAATCGGCGGCAGGGTCGGTCACCGCGGCGACGGGCGGCCCACGCCGTGGTAGTGCAGGCCGGCGGCGCGGGCGGCCTCGGGGTCGAGCGCGTTGCGGCCGTCGATCACGATCGGGTAGGCGAGCGCGTCGGCCACCGCCGCCATGGACAACGCGATGACCTCCGGCCACTCGGTCGTGACGACCGCCGCGTGGGCTTCGCGGCAGGCCTCGATCGGGTCGTCGCACGTGACGGCGTCAGGCAACTGCTCCTTGACGCCCGGCAGGGCGACCGGGTCCCAGATCCGCACGGTGGCACCGGCATCGAGCAGCTGGCGGGCGATGGCCAGGGCGGGCGCCTCGCGCAGGTCGTCCGTTCCCGGCTTGAACGCGGCGCCAAGCAGGGCGACGGTCTTCTGCTCGAGGTTCCACAGCTCGGCGCGGAGCTTCTCAACGATGACGTCGCGCTGCATCTCGTTGATGCGACGGACCTCCTCCAGCAGCGTGAAGTCGACGCCCAGCTCGCGTGCCAGGTGGACGAAGCCGTCCACGTCCTTGGGGAAGCACGAGCCGCCATAGCCGATGCCGGCGTGGAGGAACGCGCGGCCGATCCTGCGGTCGTGGCCCATCCCGTCAGCGACGACGGTGACGTCGGCGCCGACACGCTCGCAGACCTGGGCGACGGCGTTGATGAACGAGATCTTGGTGGCGAGGAACGCGTTGGAGGCGTGCTTGATCAGCTCGGCCGTGGCCACGTCGGTTTCGACCGCGGGGCAGTCGTCGGCGTCGACGAGCGGCGCATAGATCTCGCGCAGCACGTCGCGGGAGCGGACGGTCTCGGTGCCGTACACGATCCGGTCCGGGTGCAGCGTGTCGGCGACGGCCGTGCCCTCGCGGAGGAACTCTGGGTTGGACGCGACGTCGATCGTGATGTCCTTGCCGAGCCGTGCCAGCTCCCGGTCGATGACGGCACGCATGCGCACGCCGGTGTTGGCGGGCACGGTCGACTTCTCGATGAGGACGAGGTCGGAGGTGGCGGCCGTCGCGACGTTGCGGCCGACGGCCTCGACGAAGGTGAGGTTGAGCCCGCCGCCCGGCAGTGAGGGCGTGCCGACACAGACGAACACGGCTTCGCTGCCGTCGACCGCCTCGGCGAGGTCGGTCGTGAATCGGATGTGGCCGGCGTTGACTCCGGCCTGCACCAAGGCGTCCAGGTCCGGCTCGTGGAACGGCATCCGTCCCTGGGTCAGGGCGGCGATGCGGTCGGCGTCGTCGTCCATGCCGACGACCTCGTGCCCCCACTCGGCCAGGCACGCGACGGTGACAAGGCCGACGTGGCCGACGCCCACAACAGCGATCTTCATGCGGCGGTCACTCCCACTCGATGGTGCCCGGCGGCTTGGACGTGATGTCGTAGACGACCCGGTTGACGCCCTCGACCTCGTTGATGACGCGGCTCGAGATGCGTTCGAGCACCTCGGGCGGAATCCGTGCCCAGTCGGCCGTCATGGCGTCCTCGGACGTGACGGCGCGGACGACCACCGGATGCCCGTAGGTGCGCTCGTCGCCCTGGACGCCGACCGAACGAAGGGTCAGAAGCGCCGCAAACGACTGCCACAGCTCACGCTCGAGCCCGGCGGCGCGCAGTTCCTCCAGGACGATCCTGTCGGCGGCACGGACGAGGTCGAGACGTTCCCGGGTGACCTCGCCAACGACGCGGACGGCCAGGCCGGGGCCGGGGAACGGCTGGCGCTGGACGATCTCCTCGGGCAGTCCGAGCTCGCGGCCGATCACGCGGACCTCGTCCTTGAACAGGGACCGCAACGGCTCGACCAGCTCGAAGTCCATGTCGTCGGGCAGGCCGCCGACGTTGTGGTGGCTCTTGATCGTGGCGGCGGTGTCCGAGCCGGACTCGATCACGTCGGGGTAGAGGGTCCCCTGGACCAGGAACTTGTGGCCGGGCGAGTCGGCACGAGTGCGAGGTCGGCCTGACGGCCGCTGCTCAAACCACCCGCGAGGTCGGCCTGACGGCCGCTGCTCGAACCACCCGCGAGGTCGGCCTGACGGCCGCTGCTCGACATAGATGTCGCGGGCGGTCTGCTCGAAGACGCGGATGAAGAGCTCGCCGATGATCTTGCGCTTGGCCTCGGGGTCCTCGACGCCGGCGAGCGCCTCCAGGAACCGGTCCTCGGCCTTGACGTGAACCAGGTCGACGTCGAAGTGACCGCGGAAGGTGTCCTCGACCTGCTGGCCCTCGTCGTGGCGCATCAGCCCGTGGTCGACGAACACGCACGTCAGCTGGTCGCCGACGGCACGGTGGACGAGCGCGGCGGCAACCGACGAGTCGACCCCTCCGGACAGGCCGCAGAGCACGGGCCGGTCCCCGACCTGGTCGCGGACCTGGCCGACGAGCTCCTCGATCACGTTGTGTGCGGTCCACGTGGGGCGGCAGCCCGCGCCGTCGAACAGGAACCGGCGCAGGATGGCGGTGCCGTGCGGCGTGTGGGTGACCTCCGGGTGAAACTGGACGCCGAACAGCCCGCGCTCGGGGTCCTCGATGGCGGCCGCCGGCGAGTTGTCCGTGGCGGCCAGCACGCGGAACCCGTCGGGCGGCTCGAGCACCGCGTCCCAGTGGGACATCCAGACCGTCTGCTGGTCGGGCAGCTCGCGGAACAGGACGCCGGGACGGGAGACGCGCAGGTCCGTCTTGCCGTACTCGGCGATGCCGGACTTCGAGACCGTGCCGCCGAGGGCCTTGGCCAGCAGCTGCTGCCCGTAGCAAATGCCCAGGACCGGCACACCGAGGTCGAGGATGGCGGGGTCGACGGTCGGGGCGTTGGGCTCGTTCACGGACTTGGGGCCACCGGAGAGGATGATGGCAGCCGGGCGGCGTGACCGGACCTCGTCGGCGCTGATGTCGTGGGCGACGATCTCGGAGTAGACGTTGGCCTCGCGGACGCGGCGCGCGATCAGCTGGGCGTACTGGGCGCCCAGGTCGACGACGAGCACGCGGTCGAAATCAGCAAGGGAAGCCACGAAATCCTGGCCCGACGGTGAGTGGAGAGGGTACTGGTGGCGCCTGTCGGACCGTCGGTGGCGGTGGTCCACAGCCACAGGAAGGTGCCCGCAGCTGAGGTGCCAGCCAGCCATGCGCTGCCGGACGGTTGCCAGAATCCGGAAGGGATGTGACCATGGCGGTCGACGAGCAGCGGCGCAGCCACGCCTACGAGCGGCTGGCCGCCGCCGTGGGTGAGGAGGCCGCCGTGACCCTGTTCGAGTTGCTGCCGCCGCCGAACACGAAGCTCGCCACGGGCGACGACATCCGCTTGGTACGCGCCGACGTCGATCTGGTTCGCGCCGACGTCGAGCTGCTCGGGGAGCGCCTGGACCATCGCTTCGCGCTCGTCGGCCAGCGCGTCGAGCAAGTCGACCAGCGCTTCGAGCAACTCGACCAGCGCTTCGACGACTTCAGCGCGATGCTGCGAGCCGAGATGGGAGGGATGCGAGGCGAGCTGATGGCTGCGTTCCACAGCGAGATCGCTGCCGCCGTGTCGAGCCAGACCCGATCGATCATCGTGGCCAACGCCACAACGCTGGCCGCGATGGCCGGCCTCGCCATGGCGATCAGCCAGCTCGGATAACTGCGAGGCCGCTCCCCTTCAGCCGATCGCGGTTTCGCGCGCGGCCGGACGACCGGCCAACTCGCGGACCGCCAGGGCGAGCAGCGCCGCGACGAGCATCTCGTACACCGGGCGCAGGGCCAGCGCTTCGACTTGGTCGTGGGCGAGCAGGACCAGGCCGCCGAGGCCTGCCGCCTGCGCCCGGTAGGTCGCGCCGCGTCGCAGCAGGATCCAGGTCGCCAACGGCAGCCGGAGTGCCGCCAGGGCGCCGGCAAGCAGCCCGAGCTCGGCCAGGGAGTGCAACGTGCCGTTGTGGGCGTGGTGGTGGGGGCCCTCGACGTCGGTGGCGGTGTCCTCGAATGACCCGAGGCCGACGCCAAGGAGCGGTTCGGCCACGATGTCGTCGACGGCGACGCCCCACAGGGCGGCTCGGGCGGCCGCCGAGCTGGTGGGCCCGTCGGCCGGCGCGGTCGTGTCGAGGAGCGCAACGGCGCCCAGGACGATGGCGCCGGCGACAACGAGGGCGTTGAGCAGGCGCCGAAGCATCGTCCGGTCGAGGCCAATCAACCACCCGACGCCGAAGGCAACGAGCCCGGCCACCAGCGCACCGCGGCTGAGCGTGGCGCCGAGCCCGGCGGCGAGGACGGCCAGGGCCATCGAGCGACGCGTGCGCACGCCGGCGACAAACGCGACGGCCACGAGCAGCCAGCCGGCCAGCTCGTTGTGATCGCCGATCGGCGTGGTGACCTGGGCCTTCAGCGCGTAGAAGCTGGACGCGTCGCCGAGCACGCCCGGCAGCCCCACCACCAGCGACAGGACGGCCACCATCGCCGCGGCGAGCATCACGGTGGCGTGCGTGCGCAGGACCAGCCCAGCCGGCACCCGCCGGGCGACGACCCAGGTCAGCGCCCCGAGGACGATCGGGAGGGCCGCCCCCGGCGAGTCGAGGCGGCCGGTGGCCGCCTGCACCACGATCGCGAGCCCGAGGACCGCGTAGACGGCGCTGATGCGTCGTCGGAGCCGAGCGGTATCCGCGCTCGCCGCCGACGCCTGGGGCCTGTTGGCGACCGCAGGGTCGGTGGACGTCATCCGCCACCGGCGATCTGCCGCATGTCGGCACGATCGGCGTCGTCGAAGTCGTCGGGGATGGAGCCCAGGAGCTGGCCGATCAGGTCGGTCTCGACCTGCCAGAACATCACGGAGCTCCGGTTGGACGAGTGGCCAGGGTGGTCGGGATCCTCGTGGTCGATCTCGGACGTGTAGGTGAGGTTCACGAGGCCGAGCAGGTGGCCCCACTCGTGGACGAGGACGGCGCGCTCGATGGCCCGGTCCGAGCCGACGAGGCCCCCGATGCCGGCCCACCGTTCCGGGAACACGGCCATCTGGCTGGCGCGCCAGGCGACGCCGATGGCGCTGGTCTCCTCGCCATCGTCGTGGAAGCCGCCGCGGACGTACAGCAGGTGGATCGAGACCGCGTCGCCGGTCGAGGCAGTCGATCGGTTCGCGGCGACGGCCTCGTCGAGCTTCGCGGTCGTCCATTCACGTTCACCGGAGCCGAACGTGTTGCCGCCGGACTCGACGACCTGCTTGCCCGAGTAACGGCCAACGAGGCTGACGAGGTGGGCGACAGCGTCACGATCGACCGACGCACCATCCTGCACGTCGATCTCGAGGAGGATCCGGTCGCGGTCGTCTCGGAGCATCGCGGTCCCGTTGGCCCCGACGCGGCCACGATCGTCGGTGGCGGTGGTCGCCGGCCCGTCCTCCGTGGGGGTGCCGCCGCCAGCGGGTGGGTCGGTCCCGTTGGGCTGGCCGGTGCCATCGATGACGGTGGCTGTTGCACCCGGTTGGTCGGAGGGATTCGAGTCGAGGAAGGACTCACCGCACCCGACCAGCAGGACGGCGGCGATCAGGGCAACGACGCGCATGGGCATGGGGCGCTCGCGATGGACGACTGCCCATGGAACCCGACGGCGGACGCACGTGACGGATCGGCTCGTGGACGGTCGGACAGCGTGTCCACAGTGCCATCCTCCACGTCACGATGGCGGCGGCTGGGGGTACGGTGCTCGTCGCCGAGACGCTGCCAATTGACCGATCCGAGGCGCCGTGGAAGACGACTTCGAGGACTTCGACCCTCTGCCGCTCGATGAGCACGAGTCGATGCTCGTGCAGCAGGACCTCGTGGATCTCGAGGCCTTCGAGGTGACCTTCCGCAACGAGGGCTACAAGGGCGTGAGCGTCTGGTGCCAGGACTGCGCGGAGGACCACTTCTATCCGTGGGAGCTGTTGCGCAACAACCTCCAGCTGCTGCTGGAGACCGGCGAGACCCCGGTTCACGAGCCGGCATTCGAGCCGGACCCCGAGGAGTACGTGCCGTGGGAGTACGCCCGCGGCTACGTCGACGCGCTCTCGGACGTCGGGGTGGATCGTCGGCGACTGGTCGACGAGTGCGGCCGTTGTGGCTACCAGCTCGAGGGCGACCAGAAGGCGGCAAACTTCTGTCCCCGCTGTGGGTCAGGCCTGCTCGGGGCTCGGCTGGGAGCGGCGCTTCGCGAACGAGGCCTCGACGAGGATGATGTCGGCGAACTGCTGCGAGAGATCGGCATCCCGGGCTGAGCAACGTTGCTCGGAGGGCTCACTCGTCCCTCTTGGCGCGCGAAGTGCCCCGCAGCTTCTTGGGCAGCCACAACAACGCCCTGCCCGCCTTCCAGGTTTCGCTGTCGTACACCATGGCAAGCTTGCGCTCCAACCGCTCGATCCGGGCACGCTCGTGCTCGTGGGCCTCACCTACGGCTCGTTCGGTCCCGGCCTGAAGCTTCGCCAGGTCGTCGGCGTGCTGTTCGCGGAGCTCGACCAGGTTGGCGGCGAGTTCGCGAATCAACTCGTCTCGCTCGGCCCGATCCTGGGCGGCCTGCTCCTCAGCGCGCAGCAGCCGGGTCGCGGCCGTCAGGGGCTCCACCCGCATCACGAACTGGTAGGTCCGCGTCTCGAGCGATCGGTGCTCCGCCAAATGGGCGCTCAGCTCCATCGGCAGCTCCGCTGCCAGCTCTCGGTACGAGGTCTGAGCGAGGGTCCTGGTGGTTCGGGCGATCCGGGTGACGGTTAATCCCTGTTCCTCGACCATGGTCTGGAAGCTGTCGCGGGTGAACCAGCGCAGATGCGTCCGATCGAGAGGGCCGGTGTCCGGGTACTGGAACTGTCCCACCAGCAATCCCAGCACGATCAACTCGTGCGAGGCGTTGGGAATCGAAACGACCAGGAACCCGCCCTCGGCCAGCAGCTGCCGGTCACGAATGGCCGCCATGACCTGCTCGGGCTCCACCAGGTGCTCCAGGACACCAGCAAGGATGATCACGTCGAACTGCTCACCGGCGAGCTGGTCAGGCCAGGACGGAATGGAAAGGTCCGCTGGGATGGTCCGCCCAACGCCGCGCTCGCGTGCAGCGGCGAGGTGGGTCTCATCCGCGTCCACGCAGGTGACGATGCGCCCGTCATGCTGCTGGAGGTGGCTGGCGACGAGCCCGGTCCGTGAGCCGAGGGCCAGGATGTTCTCGCCGCCCTCGCGGGCATAGCGGTAGATCGATGTGGCGGTGCTGTTGACCGCGTCGGGGTCGAGCTCGTAGTCGAAGATTGTGCGCTGCGTGACCATGGATCCCTCAGGTGTAGCCGAAGTGTGCCATCGCGTCGGTTGCGATCTCTTCCACCACTCGTCGATCAGCCGTGTCCAGGTCGTGGCGCCATCGCCCCACAGAGCGGTCGTTGGCGCCGCCCATCCCCCGAGCCAGGAACTCCTCCACCTCCTGGTGCATGGTCAGCCCCAGCCTGCCCAGCACCCGTCCCGTCACGGTGTGGGGGTCGGTCGCGAGTGCCTCGTAGGAAATCGTCATCGCATCGTCGGGCGCGCGTTGCACGAGGTCGACCCACTGCTCGGCACAAGCACGAACCAGCGGACCATCCACGGTGAGCCACCCGGGTCTGCCCCAGCGACGATCCCACTCGCAGGCAGACGCCACAACGTCCCGCGGGTCGCGCACGATGTGAAGGACCGTCGCGCGGGGCAGGACCAGCGCGCGGACACCCATTTGGAGCAGCTGACGCGGAGACTTCTCGAGCAGGATCCTGGCGTCGCTGGCTGCAAGGTGCGCCCGCCGCATGCGCACCAGTACGTCCCGGACGGCCTCGACCGCCACCTGGTTGCTCAGGTCCGGGTCGACCCTGTCCGTCCCGAAAACCTCGCGCAGGTTCCCGACCGTTCCGGTCTCGACGAGCGGCGCCGTCGCGTCCACCTGGAGATGGTCCGCCATCGCGCGCAGCTGCCGCAGCCAGCCGTCGGCCTGGAGCAGCAGGTTGGGCTCTTCCCAGTAGCCGATCTCTGGGTGGCAGCCGAGGGCCCTGGCCAGGACGGTCGTTCCCGAACGCGGGTGCCCGACGAGGAAGACGGTGTCGGAACCCTCGCGCTCGGCGTCGTCTTGCCGACGCCTGCGGCACGCAACCACCGTGACCCTCCTCGTCCACGTGACCCGCGAGTCAAGCCGTCCAGCGCTGTCGACCAAACCCACCTCGTCGCCGACGTGAGGCAATACGATCCCTTGGCTCACCCTCTCCTCTGGCAACGGGACGGAGTTCGACGTGCGGGGCGGCAAACTGGGGCGCACTGCGGTCGCCCTTGTGCTCGGGACGATGATGGTCGCGGCGACCGGCCTCTCTGGCGCCGGCCAGGACTGGGTCGAGTTCGTGGTCACCCACGATGCCCCGCTTCGTAGCGAGCAGGCGCGAGGCAGCTCGCTTGATCGGATCGGCGTGCACGTGGAGCGCGTCGCCAGGTCCGCCAAGGACAGTGCCATGCAGCAGTGGCGGTCCCAGCCGGGCGTGATCGAGGTGCGTGAGTCGACGCTGTTCCTGGCAGCCCACACACCCACGGACCCAGTCTGGGCGGAACAGTGGGAGTCCCAGCAGGTCGAGGTCGACGTGGCCTGGGACACCACGATGGGCGACGAGTCAATCGTGATCGCCGTCCTCGACACGGGCCTGGACACGTCGGGCGGTGACTTCACGGACCGTGTCGCCCCCGGTGGCAAGGACTACGTAAACAACGACACCGACCCCGCAGACGACGACCCGGAGCGCCACGGGACGCAGTCCGCGATGGTGGCAGCCGCAGGCATCGACGACGGGGTGAACAATGCTGGCGCCTGCGGCGAGTGCCGCGTCCTGCCCATGAAGGTGCTCGCTTCGGACGGCTCCGGCACCGACGTTGACATCGCGGAGGCGCTGATGGACGCCGCCGACCTCGGGGCGGACATCATCAACATGAGCCTCGCCGGCCCCCAGACGGCCGCGCTGGCAAACGCCGTGGCCTACGTGCGGGACGTGCACGGCGTCCTGATGGTGGCGGCTGCCGGCAATGAGAACACGTCGGACCCCGAGTGGTCTGGAATCCCGAACGTGCCCCCGCTCGGGTCCTACCCAGCCGCGTACGACGACGTGCTTGGAGTCGCAGCGGTCGGGCTGCCAGACGGAATCGACTGCGGCGACGGCTCCGGCCCCTACCCCACGGCGGGCAGCGAGCCGAAGTGCAGCTTCTCGAACTACGGGTCCTGGGTGAGCGTGTCCGGCCAGGGCTGCAACGTCACGTTCCCGTTCGGCAGCGGATTCCTCTACCCGTTCTGCGGCACGTCGTCGGCGGCACCGGCCGTGGCCGGAGCCGCAGGCCTCGTGCTGGCGCAGCGGCCGTGGCTGACCGGTTCGCAGCTTCGTTCGATCATCGAGACGACCGCGGCTGACGTGGTACCCGACGTCGGCGTCACACCGGTTGCCGAGAACGGGCGCGTGTCGCCACGGGACGCGCTCGCTCCGCTCGGGAACCCGACCCGGTTCAATCCGCTCACGCCCCAGCGGATCCGCGACACGCGCCCCGGATCACCAGTCGGCGGCCCTCCGGGGGCCATTGGAGAAGGGGCCAGCATCACGGTCGACGTCACCGGGGTCGGCGCGGTCCCGGGCGACGGCGTGGCGGCGGTCGTTCTCAACGTCACCGGGACGCAGATGACCAAGCAGACCAACCTGCGGGTCTACCCCACGGGGACGCCCACCCCCTTGGTCGCGAATCTCAACGTCACGCCAGGCAACACCAAGCCCAACCTCGTCATCGCCACCGTTGGCGTCGGCGGCAACGTCGACATATTCAACACTTACGGGAACACGCACGTTGTCGTGGACGTGTTCGGGTACTTCGCAGTTGCCGGGCACGGCTTCACCGCTGCCGTGCCGGAACGAATTCTCGACACTCGAGACGGGAAGGGGGGCGTGGGCATCGGCAAGGTTGGGCCGACCGGCAGCCTCGGGCAACAGATCGTGCTCGACGTGGACGCCAATCCTTCAGTTCCGTCGACTGCGACGGCGGTGGTCCTCAACGTGACCGCGACGAACGTCGAGCAGCAGACCTTCGTCACGGTCTTCCCCAACGGGGAAGCGCAACCGGGGACAGCGAACCTCAACGTTTCACCCGGCGAGACCCGCCCAAACCTCGTCATGGTCAAGCTGGGCACCGGCCGCTCCATCAGGCTTCACGTTGAGTACGGTGCGGCCAACCTCATCGGCGACCTCGCCGGCTACTACACCGAGTCGGGGGGTGCCGAGTACTTTCCGCTGTCGCCGTGGCGGATCCTCGACACGCGCGAGGCATTCCGTCAGCGGACCAACGAGCCCGTCGGAGCCGGGGAGGCGAACAGCCGGGTGCTGGACGTGGCCGGGTTCGCCGGCGTGCCACAGTTCGGCGTTGAGGCCGTTGTCTTCAACCTGGCTGGGACGAAGGGGAGCGCCCCGGCAAACAACCTGCGGGTGTGGCCGAACGGTTCGGCCTTTCCGCTCGTGGCAAACCTCAACCTTGCGGGCGACACGCGATCGAACCTTGCCCTCGTCAAGGCGGGATCAGCGGGTGACCTGCGCTTCGCAAACAGTCACGGGACGGTGCACGTCATCGCCGACGTGTCGGGCTACTTCTCGGACGTGACCTGACGGCAGTCGCCCCCTCGTCGAACCGGCCGAGGGGGCGACTGTGAGAGAGTGATCAGACGAAGTACCCCGTGATGTCGAGCACCATGTGGGTGTTGCCACCACCGGAGATGATGGACTTGACCGTCAGCTTGCCCTTGTTGCCGCCGGTCTGACCGAGACCAGCGGACGGGTAGAAGTTGGTCACCGCTGCGCCGGCGTTCCAGTTTCCGGCGGATGTGGTCGGCTCGGTGGCGCCTGTCGGCCACACCGTGATCCGACCCTGGTGTGTCGGGTTCACGGCCGTGAACACACACGTGACACCGGCGGCATCCGTGGGGATCGCCGAGAGCGAGGTGATCGTCAGCGTGCGGGTCGCCCCGTTGGTCAGCAGGCCAGTGGTCCCGCCGGGGACGTTGCCGGAGGCCTCCCGACTGTCCCATGCCCGGACGGGCGCAATCGGGATGAACGAGTTGAGGCGCCGCCACGTCCCGCCAGTGTCCGCGTTGCCGCTCGCCCAGATGACCCCGTCGTTGTCCCGGACCATCTCGAACGAGGTCGGCGTGAACGCGGGCGGGCTGCCGGTGTGCGTGAAGTTTGAGACCTGGTTCAAGCGGCCCGTGCCGCGAGCCTGAACGTCGATCCCATTGAGGGTGTGGCCGATGATGCCCCACCCGGTTTCCGAGTAGCCGATGACGCCGCCGCCGGCTCCCTGGCCGTAGCCCATGACGCCCTTCGCACTTTCGGGTCCCCACCCCTGGAGCACCGCCAAGGTGCGCCCGAGGACGGTGTAGTCCGGAAGGTCGGTGGCATCGGACTCGTATCCCGTGCCGTCGTAGTCCTTGACGATGAAGTGGTTGTCGTGGATGAGGACGGTGTCGTCCGTGCTGTCGGCCGTTCCGAGGTTGATTTGGCCGATGACAAGCTCGTCGCCGTCGGCCGCCTCGGCAGGCTTCTGGCCGAACACGAGCGGCGCGGCCATGCCCGCCGCAGCCGCGGCTGCGAAGCGCAGCGCCGAACGCCTGCTCGCGGGCGTCTCGCCCAAACTGGCGACACCGTCGGCACCAACCTGCACGTCCTGACTGTCGTTCTCGTGATCCAAGCGCTCGTCACTCATTCGATGGTCCTTGATCCACTCGTCGAGAGGGCCCCTGCGGAGATTTGAAGCCCGTCCAGCACTATAAGGTCGCGCCCGACACGCGGTCAAGGATCCCGTTGACGACGAACCAGGCAGACCTGGCACAGCGCATCGAGGTGGCGACCAGCCACGACCGAGGTGTGCGGTTCGTGTGCGACGACGATGCCGGGCTCGTCTCCTGGGCGGAGTTGCACGACGACGCACGGGGCGTCGCTCGTGCGCTCCAACGTCGAGGCGTGCGGCCCGGCGACCGGGTGGCCCTGGTCGGCACCACGAGTCGCCGGCTCACGACGGCCATCCAGGCGGTCTGGCTCTCCGGAGGAGCCGTGGTCGTGCCGCCCGTTCCGATCGGCCAGCCGTCGCGGCGGGCCGTGGAGACGGTCGTCGACGTCCTGGGGGTCGCAGACCCGTCGCTCGTACTGGCAGACGGGGCGTGGACGCAGACGCTGCAGCAACACGTCACCCGCCCCCTCGAGGCGTTGGCGGCCCTCGAGCCGCGGCGGGTGGACGCCGAGCGGTTCGACCCCGCGCCTCGACCCGTCGGCACGATCGCGATCGTCGGCTTCACCAGCGGCTCGGTGACGGATCCCAAGGGAGTGGTCATCGGCGACGCGCAGGTGGCTGCCAACCATCACGCCTGCGCCTCCGCGGTGGGCCTCGACGACACCGACCGCTTCTGCTCGTGGCTGCCGCTCTACCACGACATGGGCATGGCCGGCGTTCTCGCCATCACGATGGCTGAGGGCCTCGATCTGGTGCTGGGATCTCCCGAGCAGTTCGCGCGTTCTCCGCGCACCTGGATCACCTGGACCGCCGAGCACCGAGCGACGATGACCGTCGCCCCCAACTTCGCGTACGCCCTCGCCGGGGTGGCGCTGGCGGCCTCCAACGGGTTCGACCTGTCGGCCTGGCGGCTCGCGCTCAACGGGGCGGAGCCCATCGACGTCGGGCTGGTCCGCGCCTTCCTGGCAGCAGGGGCACCCCTCGGGCTGCGCCCCGAGGTCGCCTACCCCTGCTACGGCATGGCCGAGTCGACGCTCGCAGTCACGATGCCCGACCCTTCGGCAGGTCTCGACGTGGACGTGGTCGACCGTCGGGCCCTCGAGCACGACCGTGTCGCGGAGCCAGCCGCCGATGGGGGAGCCATGGCGTTCGTCGGTTCCCCCGTGATCGGCATGGAGCTGCGCATCACGGAGCCGGCCGAGGGCCGGGAGTTGAAGGACCGCGAGGTTGGGGAGATCCAGATCCGCGGGACCTCACTCATGCATGGCTACTTCCGACGCCCCGACCTGACCGCCGCGGCATTCACGGACGATGACTGGTTCCGAACCGGCGACCTTGGCTACCTGGTGGATGGCAACCTCGTCGTGTGCGGCCGCATCAAGGAGCTCATCATCGTGGGCGGGCGAAACCTGTTGCCGCACGATGTCGAGCGCGTGGTGATGACCGTCCCGGGGGTCCGCGCCGCTGGTGTCGTCGCATTCGGGGCAGCGGCCAACGGCACCGAGGGCCTGGTCGTCGTGGCCGAGACCCGACGGGCCCACGAGGCGGCCGACGCGGTGACCCACCGTGCCCTCGCCAGCAGCATCGCAACCGAGGTGCAGGAGCGGCTCGACGTGACCCCTCGGGAGGTCGTTCTGGCGCGCCGGGGTAGCGTGCCGCGGACCACGTCGGGGAAGATCCAGCGCCAGCAAGCGCGTGCCCTGTGGGAGGCGGACGCCCTCGACACCCTGCCCCGCGGATGAGACCGGAGAGCCTGTGACGGACCCCGACGAGCAGACCGCTCCGCCCCGGTCCGTCGAGGATCCTGCTCCCCCACCCGAGGCCGGCCAGCCGATGCCGCTGCTGGACGTCCCCGCTCCCCGGCTCGAGGGACGCCACGTGAGGCTGCGACCAGTGATGCCAGAGGACTACGAGGCCCTGTTCCTGCTGGCCACCCGCCCCGACGTGACCTTCCGCTGGCGCACCCGTGGCAACGTGCCAAGTCCCGCTGCGTTCGCCGACGCGCTGTTTCGCGACACGCTGGTGAACTTCGTGGTCGAGCCGCGCGGCGGCGGGCCCATCATCGGTCACATGTCGTGTGGCGGGGTCCAGCACCGTGATGGGTTCGCCCACATTGCCATGGCGGCGCGGCCCGAGTTCTTCCGGACCGGCGTGATCCTCGAGGGCGCCGCGCTGCTTGTCGACTACCTGTTCGACCTCTATCCCTTCCGCAAGCTCTACATGGAGTCGATCGACTACAACTTCCAGTACCTGCGTGCCGGGGTGGGGACCTTCTTCGAGGTGGAGGCACAGTTTCGCGAGCACGTCTGGTACCGCGACCGCTACTGGGACCAGTACGTCCTCGCCGTCTACCGAAAGGCGTGGGTGCAGGCCCGCGAGCAGCTTCTGCCCCTGCTCACGCCTCTGGAGACGGAGGACGAGGCCGACACACCGTCGGACCAGGCAGACGGGGTTGATGCCACCGATGGCTGAGGCCTCGCCTGTCGAGCAGATGGTCCGGAACGCGTTGGCCTCGTTGATGCGAGTCACCCCGGACCGCTTGTCGCTGGACGCCACGCTGGATCAGTTGGGTGTGGACTCGGTCATGGCGATGGCACTGGTCATCGAGCTTGAGGACGCGCTCGGCCTCACCGTTCCACTCGGCCCTGACGGGCCGCTTCATGGGACGCGGACGATCCGCGAGGTCGCGGCCCGGTTCGAGCGCCTGGTCGGCCAACGCGCTCAGCCAGACACCCGCCAGTAGACGCCGGTGAAGTCGATTCGCTCCATCGGCTCGGTGATGTCGTTGGCGGCGCGGTAGTCGTCCACGGCTTGGCGACACTGGTCGATGTCGCCATAGTCGTCGATGATCACAAAGCCGCCCGGCGGCACCTTCGGATACAGCGCCTCCAGTGCCACCATGGTCGACCCGTACATGTCGCCATCGAGACGGAGAACGGCGATGGTGTCCAGTGGCGCCGTCGGAAGCGTGTCCTCGAACCAGCCCTGGAGAAAGCGAACCTGGTCGTCGAGCAGCCCGTACCGGCGGAAGTTGTCCTCGACCTGCTCACGCGAGACTGCAAGCTCGGAGCGTGTCCAGTGCCTGTCTCCAGCATCGGCCGGGTAGCGCTCCGTGTCGGGCTTCGGCAGGCCTTCGAAGGAGTCCGCGAGCCACACGCACCGGTCCTTCACCGCGTGTGCCTCGAGGACGGCCCGCATGAGGATCCCGGCACCGCCGCGCCAGACACCGGCTTCCAACATGTCGCCAGACACGTCCTCGGCGAGCACCTGTTCCACGCACGCCTGGACGTTGTCGAGTCGCCGGAGTCCGATCATCGTCTCGGCGTCTGCCGGCCAGTCCCTGCCCTCCTCGCGCACCGCCGGGTCGAAGGGAAGTCGGCGAACGAGCTGGACACGAGGATCGGCCAGCTTTTCCAGGAGCACGTCGAAGAGGGGACGGACCGGCGCATCGCGAGGCGGCTCCCAGGCACGCAGGCCATCGCCCGTCACGTACCGCGTCAGGACCTTCTTGAGCAGGTCGAGGTACAGGGCTCGAGCTCGTGTGTCGGCTTCGGTCACAGGTTCTCCGATGAGGAGGGCCGCGCCGCGGCCCATCGACGCAGCAGCGCGACGAACCTTGGACCCTCGATGGCCCAGTTGTGATGGAGGGCAACGTAGGCGTGGCCGGCCCGCCCCATCGCCTCGCGCCGTGCGGCATCGTCGCGCAGGGCAAGCACGGCTTCCGCCGCGGCGGCCGCATCCCCGAAGGGCACAACCATTCCTCCGCCGGCAGCGTCAACCAGCGCTGCTGCGCGGGGCAGAGGAGTCGCCACGGCGGGAACGCCGGCAGCGAGGTACTCCACGATCTTCGTCGGCAGTGACGGGCGGTAATTGGGCTCGTCGTGGAGCAGGCACAGGCCGGCCATCGCCCCGCGAACCAGCACGAGTGCCTGGTCGTTGGCCAGGAACCCGTGCCATCGGAGGTGGCCGGCGGCGTCCGCCTGCTCCAGCGCCGCCTGGACGTCGGCGTCCGCGGGACCGATGAGGTCGAGCCGCACGCCCTCCCGCAGGAGGCGGTCGCCAACGTCCAGGAGCTCGGCCACGCCTCGGCCACGCGACAGCCGACCCACGTAGACCGCCCGGTCGCCTCCCGGCGGAGGGACGTGCTCCGCAACGAAGGGAACGTTGGGAACGATGGGGTGGCTCCGTGCGAACCGCTCCTGGTAGTCGTCCTCAGCCAGGATCAGATGGAGCCGGCGCTCCGCCAGGTGCTCGGCCCGGCGCGCCATGGCGGCAGCGGCGTACGTGAGGGTCCTGGGGATCCATGCCCGGTCGCCAACGGCGCCGGCCGTGTCCTCGTGTACGTCCCAGACCACCGGACGGCTCAGACGCCCCGTCACTGCGAGCAGCAGGTCCGGGTCGTGGATCAAAACCAGGTCGTGACTCGGTGCTTGGTTTCGGATCAGGCGCCGTGCCGCCCGGATGGCAGGCAACCGGTCCCGACCCGACGCCCGAGGCAGATCGAGCGGGGCCACGCTGTCGGGCGCCGTCACGTTGAAGGCCTGCCATGGCGCCGCGTACGTCACTTCGACGCCCGCCTCGAGCAGCGCGCCGATCTGCCGGTGATGGATGCGCGCGTCCAGCGGATGGTGGACGATCGTGGCGATGAGGATGCGCACGCGGCTACAGGGCGACCACGTTGTCGGCGACGATGCCCAGCCGCCGGTAGACGCCGCGGGTGTCGAAGACCGCCTCGACCTGCTCCGCAAGCTTGGCGTAGTCCACGGCGTCATGGTCGGTGAGGACGATCGCCATCGCCCACTCGCGCAGGTCATCGTCACCGGCGACGGCCTTGAAGCCAAGCTCGGCGATACGCCCGTCGCCGACATGCGGGTCCATGACCCCGACGACCGCGCCACGACGACGCAGATGCTCGAGGACGTCGAGGGACGGCGACTCGCGCTCGTCGGCGACGTTGCGCTTGTAGGCGATGCCCACGCCGAGCACGTTGGTGCCAAAGGCGGGACGGCCCCGACGGTTGAGTTCGTCCATGACGCGCTGCACCACCCAATCCGGCATGTGCAGGTTGACGTCCTCGGCGAGGTCGATGAACTTGGTCGCAACCTTGGCTGCGCGGGCACGCCAAGCCAGGTACTGCGGATCCAGCGGGATGCAGTGGCCTCCGACACCCGGACCCGGATAGAACGGCTGGAAGCCGAACGGCTTGGTCGCGGCGGCGTCGACAACCTCCCAGATGTCGATGTCGAGGGCATCGGCCACCTGGGCAAGCTCGTTGACGAGAGCAATGTTGACGGCCCGGTACGTGTTCTCGAGCAACTTGGTCAGCTCAGCAGCACGTGCAGATGCCACGGGGTGGACCGTCTTGACCAGCCGTGCGTAGGCGGCGACGCCCACGTCGCCCGAGCGTGGCGTGACTCCGCCGACGACCTTCGGGATCTCGGCCGTCCCCAGCGGGTTTCCCGGGTCCACCCGCTCGGGCGAGTAGCAGACCGCAACGTCTTCGTCGAGCTCGAGGCCGGCAGCCTTGACGGCCGGAACCAAGTGCTCCTCGGTCGTCCCGGGGTAAGTGGTGGACTCGAGTGACACGAGCTGTCCGGTGCGGGCGACCCGCGTGACCGTCGCCGCCGCGGCCTCGATGAAGGTCATGTCAGGCTGGCGGGTACGACTGAGCGGGCTGGGAACGGCGATGATGACCGCATCGGCCTCACGCAGCCGTGACTCGTCCATCGTGAAAGTGGCGCCGGCGTCGAGCGCCTGCTGTAGGTCCTCATCGCTGACGTCCTCGACGTGGGACGAACCTTCGTTGAGTGCTTGGACTCGTTCGGCGTTCACGTCGAAGCCCATCACGTCCAGCCCGGCGCGTGCTGCGGTGACCGCGAGTGGCAGCCCGACGTAACCGAGCCCGATCACACCGGCGGTCCAGCGTTCGTTGGAGAAGAACTCCGGAGTTGGCGCCACTGGTGTCCTGACGAGGGAGTCGGGCGAAGCGTACGGGTCCTCAGGACGGCCGAAAGGTCACCCTCGTTCCTGCACCACCAGGAGACCAGGCCGTGAATGGTGGGGAGTGCCTGTCCTCACCGCTCACGCGAGGATTCCACCAAGGCGATGTTCAAAGCGTCGGGTGGGGACAGTTGCCCGGGGCGCCGTTGGCGGCTCGACTCGAACGACAACCGTGCGTTCCGTGGGTGCTGATGGGTACACGGTCAGCTGGGAGTACCGGCGGCCGTGGGCAACGACAGGATTGCCGGACTCGACCCGGACGTACACCTTGATTCGGAAGGTGCGGGTGCAATCTCCGGCGGTGCTGACATGCACGACGTCGGCACGGTGATGAACCTTCAAGTGGTGCACATCACGGGTGATCGTCGTCCGCTGCAGCTCATCCGAGGGCGCGGAAACGACGTTGCAGTAGCCGCCGTCCGCCGCGAGCTGCAGGACCTGCAACACCGTTGCGATGACGCTGGATCGCTGGTTCGCGGGTGAGGTAGCACAGGCGGCCGCGCCCCCGCCGTCGTAGCAGTTTGTGTACTGGACGTCCCCCGCCACTCGGAACGACGACACCCGCGGCGGTGCTGTCCAGGAGAAGACCGCCACGTCGGCGGCGCCGCGGGCCGGTATGTGGACGTCGGCCGAGGTGTTCTCCTGGGGCACCCCACTGAGCGGGCCAGTCGCCTCGATGTAGCTGTCGGATTCATCGATCTGGAGCACGGCACTCGCGTCGCGCCATCGGCCAGGGATGGTCGAGCGGGACGTGAGCCGGCACACATACGTGCCGTCCCGGGGGGCTGTGAAGACCCATCGAGCCACCAGGACACTGGCTCGTTCGGCCACCACGTTGCGCGTTGTCACGGCCTGCAGATCGCCGTCCAGACAGCTCATCCGCATCTCGAGCAGCATCCGGGTCGTCGCGCCAGTGGCGACCAGTCGTCCGTAGATCGCGAACGGCTCTCCAGCCACACCCGCGGTCACGTCGACACGCGCATGCTCGCGCTCGATGCCATCGGCACGGACCTCGGTCATCTCGGCCTGGACACGCCCGCCGGCCGAGGACTCCTCGACGAAGGGTGAGGTCGCGAGTGCGGATTCAGGCGCCAGCACCGCCGGGACGAGAACCATGAAGGCGAGCAGGCGCAGGCGTGTTCGTCCGGCCAATCGAACTTTCCTTTGCCACGCGCCCCGACCCAACGACTAGAGCGTAACCACGAATCACCAATGTGCGTGCGCCCACGGGGGCATGGTCCCAGCAGGTCACGACCAGAGTCCTGCTGCAAGTTCCGCACGTCAACCTGGCGTCGCGACCACGACACCCGATGGCGGCGACGTCGCGCTCGATGTCGAAAGTGATCGGATCCTGCTCGTCACCGTTGCCCGGTGACGAGCCATCGATGCCCGCGCCCCGATCACCGTGACGAACCGGGCCTTCGAGCTACGGATCGTCGAGGACGCGCGCGACCTCTATGGGTACAGGCGCGTGCCCAGGCGCCCGTCAGGCAGTCCCTCGTACACGAGGTATCCGCCAGTCGACTGACGATAGAAGATCAACTCGTCGTCCCCGTCACCGTTGAGATCTCCCGCCTGGATCGTGGTCCACCCCGCATTGAGGGTGTAGGTGCCCAACCGGGAACCGAGGCGGCCATCCGGCATGCCCTCATAGACCAGGTATTCCCCGGTCGGGGCCCGGTAGAAGATCAGCTCGTCATCTCCATCGCCATCGAGGTCCGCAGCCGACACGGTCGTCCAACCCGCATTGACGCGGTAGCCACCCAACCGGGAGCCCAGTCGACCATCCGGCATGCCCTGGTAGACCAGGTACTCGCCCGTCAAGGCCCGGTAGAAGATCAGCTCGTCGTCCCCATTGCCGTCAAGGTCTGCCGCCAGCACCGTCGTCCAGCCCCCATTGACCGCGTACGAGCCCAGCCACGACCCGAGCCCGGCCTGCGAGGACCCGCTATAGGCAACCCAGAGGCCGTCGTCCTCGCGGTGGAACAACCACTCGTCGTCCTTGTCGCCGTCGAGGTCCGCCGGCACCACGTGCGTCCAGATGGACGAGATCACGTCACGGGACCGTTCGGCTGTGAGCATGCCTCGGTGCATCGTGTCGAACACCAGGAAGTCACCGGTGGCCTGCCGGTAGAACAGCGCCTCGTCGCGACCGGAGCCATCAACGTCGGCAGGAGCGATGACCGTCCAGCCGGCCGCTGGCGGCGGTGGTGCCGGCAGGGCGCCAACGCATCCGGTGGTCTGCCACCAGGTCGTCTTGCACTCCGCTCCCTCCCAGGACATCGAGAAGTGGACGTGATCGGTGTGCGGGTTGGCGCCCGTGTAGGTGCGCCAGCCATCCTCGGCCTTGTACGAGCCCCAGATGCGGCCGCTCCAGATCATGTACATGATCCCCATGCGGCGGGCACCGCCGTAGGGCTGGCCCCAGGGGTCGGAGGTCAACAGCCAGCCCGTGAACTCGTCGGCCGCGACCTTCTCGGCGGGGCGGTCCACACGAACACCCCAGTCGAACGCACGACCTTCCTTGTGCTCGGAGGTCCCGCCTGCGTCGCAGCTCCGGATGATGCCCAGGTCGCGGGTGCCGGGGTAGTACGCGAGCAGCAGCTCGCGCAGCGCAGCAGCGCCGGGGCGCGCCCCTGTCCGGCAGCTGACCTGTGGGTCGTATGGCGACAGCGCGTCCGCAGGCGAATCGATGCCCGACGGGTAGTAGGGCGGCGTCGCGCTGGCCACGACCGCCGACAGGACGAGGAGATTGACCAGGCCGACGAGGAACACGAACCGTTGGGAAGACCTAGTGGCCATGAAGGTCCTCCGGGCTCGGGACTGGCCAGATGGACCACCCCTCGTCGTCCGACCACAGTGCCTCGAAGCCCATGATCGCGACGCTCGAGCGCCGGCAGTACGCGATGCCGAGGGCGTGGGTGCCTTGGGTCGGATGTGGTCGGACCAAGGGCTCGATGTAGGCCCCGAGCTCGAACCGGCTCGGCGGGATCCGCTCGTAGGTGATCGCGATGTCGTTGAGAGGGCACAGCTGTTCGCGGTCCTCGTGGCTGACGGGCAGCGCCTCGAGCTCGTCGGCCAAGGCGATGACCCGCTCCTCGAGCGCAGCGCGGTTGCGGTCCTGAGCGTGCACCGGGAAGGCCGGCGATGCCGCGGCACCGGCGACCTCCACCTGGAGAGGAGCGGCCGGACGATCAACGAGTGCCGACGCAACGATCACGACGAGGGTGACCCCGAGCGCCGCGGCAATGAACGAGAACGAGGGGCGACGCGCCAAGCTGGATCTCCTTGCTGGACTCCCTGCCCCTCCAGGAGGTTCATCGGCATGAGGCCGTGAACGATTGAGCTACTGGATGGTGGCGGCCGCCAGCGATGAACACAAGGAACCGGTGCAGCCGACCTCAGCCCTCGACCAGGCTCGCATACAGGTCGCGGTACCGCTCGCCGGCACGGTCCCAGGTGCGCTCCTCGCAGACCCATTGCCGGGCGGCGCGCCCGATGGTCCTGCGCCGTTCCCGGTCGTCGACGAGGGGCTCGGCGACGTCGGCGAGGGAGACCGGATCGTCCGCACGGAACGACGCCCCCGTCACGCCCTCGTCGATGATCTCGGTCAGGGCCGGGAGGTCACTGACGAGCACGGGCCGCTCCATGGCCATCGCCTCGATCGGCTTGAGAGGTGTCACCATTCGGGTGACTCGAGTGTCTCGGCGTGGCACGACGAACACGTCGATGGCCTCGTAGAACTCGACCACCTCGTCCCTCGGGACCCGTCCCGTGAACCGCGCCAGGTCGGCAAGCCCGAGCTCCTTTGCGCGGGCCTCGAGGTCGGCACGGGCAGCACCGTCCCCAACGACCAGTGCCCGTACCGGATGGCCACGATCGCGCAGGAGCCTGGTCGCTTCGAGCAGGTTCTCGACTCCTTCATAGGCGACAAGCGACGAGACGTACCCCAGCACGACCTCGGCGTCGCCGATTCCCAGGCCACGGCGGACTCCCCACCCGTTGCCACTTGGCGCGAAGCGCTCGACGTCGACCGCGTTGCCGACGACCAGGGTTCGCTCCGGCGGGACCCCGCGCGCCACCAGGTCGTCACGCATGGCCTGGCCGAGCGTGACGACCGCGTCGGCCGATGCGGCAACGTGGGCCTCCATCGCGCGGGTCAACCGATACCGCTCGCTCTGGTCGGCGTCGCGCTCTGGTCGGCGCGACAGCCACGTGTCCTCCAGGAATCCACGGACCTCGTAGACGACCGGCACGCCGGTTGCCCGTCCGACGGCCAACACGGCGCGACCGTTGTCGTACGGCGTCGTCGTGTGGAGCACGGCCGGCCGCAGCTGCTCCACCATCCGCAGGTATGGCTCGACCGCAGCCTCGATCCTGGCGGCGGCTCCCGCGAATGGCACGTGCGGGCCAGTGTGGTGATAGGAGAGCCCGTCCACCTCGTCGTGGTCTGCGGCGTCCAGCCAGCCCTGGTCCCACGGAAAGCCGATTCGCGTGAGCAGGACGGGGTCGAGACCCGCCCGTCGCTGTGCCAGGGCGATCTCGTGTGTCCGCACCGTGTACCCGGCGGTGATGTATGGCAGGGCGTTGTTGACGACATGCAGCACGCGCCCTGCCGTCGACGGGGTCCCAGGCGATGAGGGACAGCCGGGCGACCAGGCCGGGTCCAGGGCACGCAGGTCGGCTTCCGCGCGAGCAAGTTCGATCCGCGCAGCGGGAAGGTCCCCAGCGAGGGACAGCTCCTCGACTGCCTCGTGGAGGCGGCCAGCCCGGGCGAGTGCCAGGCCGCGGGCGGCCGCGCCACGCGCACCGGGCACGCCCGTGGCCAGCTCGACGGCGAGGTCCGTCTCCTCCAGCTGGGTCGCGAGCCGGGACAAGGCCGCACGCTCCCGGGCCGACGCGGTCAGGCGAGCACGGAGATGGGCACGTGCGGCGTCTCGGCGACCAAGGGATGCCGACAGGAACACGATGCCCATGCTTGCCGCACGGCCGCCGAGGAGCGAGAAGACCCACGACAGCACCGCCAGGAGCAGTGGATACATCGTTCGCCGGACCACCGACGGGACCAGCGTGTCCATCTTCACGAGCGTCCATGCGGGGTCGTGTCGGGCGCGCGTCACGAGCGTGCGCATCGTCGCGCCGGGCTCGTTCAGCAGTCGGCGCAGCAGAGACCGCACGAGGTTCCCGGGAGTCACGCGGCGCCAATCGCAGATCAGGCGGATTCTGCCAGCCGCGCCACCGTCACGCTTGTCCCTGCCGTTCGTACGGGGCGCATCGACATACCCTTCCGGCCGAGCACCCCATGCCCCGCGAGGAACGATGCCCCCGCTCGTGACCCATGTCGTGGGCGCACGACCCAACTTCATGAAGGCTGCCCCGGTCATCGACGGCCTCGATGACCTGGGCGTTCGGCGGCACGTGCTCCACACCGGCCAGCACTACGACACACAGCTCAGCCAGGTGTTCTTCGATCAGCTTGGGCTGCCAGCGCCTGACGTCAACCTCGGCGTTGGGTCGGGGACGCACGGTGAGCAGACGGGCGCCTTGATCACGGCGCTGGAGAAAACGCTCGTCGAGCTGTCGCCGGCAGCGGTCGTGGTCTACGGAGACGTGAACTCGACCCTCGCCGCGGCCGTGGTCACGTCGAAGCTGCTGATCCCGCTGGTTCACGTCGAGGCCGGGCTGCGATCGTTCGACTGGACCATGCCCGAGGAGATCAACCGGCGCGTGACGGACACCCTGGCCGACCTGCTGCTGGTCACGAGCCCCGAGGCACTCGCACACCTGGCCGACGAGGGCGTTCCGGCCGAGCGGATGGCGTTTGTCGGCAATCCCATGATTGACACCCTCCTGAGCCACCTCGATGCCTTCGATCCCGAGCGCGTCAAGCAGCAGCTGGGCCTGACCGATCGCTACGTGGCCACCACGCTGCACCGACCCGCCAACGTGGACGACCCCGACCGGGCCCGAGCGATCGTCGATGCGTTGCGCAAGATCGGAGAGCTGGCCGAGGTCGTGATCCCACTGCACCCGCGCGGGCGGGAGCGGCTGGCCAACGCCGGGCTGACCGACGCGGACCGGGTCCGGGTCCTCGAACCTCTCGGGTACGTCGAGTTCCTGTCGCTGGTCCGTGGGGCCGCCCTGGTCGTCACGGACTCCGGCGGCGTGCAGGAAGAGACGACCATCCTCGACATCCCGTGCCTGACCGTCCGCCCGAACACGGAGCGGCCGATCACCATCAGTGCTGGCACCAACCGCCTGGTGGAGCCGGAGGAGCTCCCCGAAGCGGCCGCCGCGATCCTCAATGGAACGATCACGATGCCGGATGTACGACCGCCCCTGTGGGACGGTCATGCAGGTCCGCGTGCCGCGGCGGTCATCCGCGACTTCCTCGACGGTCACGGACCACCGCCCCGGGCGGCCATTGCGTGAGCAACGCTGCCGGTGCGCCTGAAGCGACTCCAGAGGGCCTGATCCAGCTGGGCGGTGTCCCTCCGATCGGCCGTTACGTCCGTTCGATCTGGGAGCGACGAGAGTTTGCCGCCAGCCTCGCGTTGGGCGAGCTGCGGTCCATGCACATGGACACCGTGCTGGGCGCCTTCTGGCACCTGCTCAACCCGATCCTGCTCACCGCCGTCTACTACGTCGTCTTTGAGTTGGTTCTCAATGTCGGGTCGGCGCGCGGCCACGAGAACTACATCGCGTTCCTGTCCATCGGGATCTTCTCGTACTCGTATTCGCAGCGATGCGTGATGTTCGGGGCAGGGGCGATCACGTCGAACATCGGTTTGATCCGGTCGCTGCAGTTCCCGCGTGCCCTGCTCCCCATCGCGGCGGTCATGCGCGAAACGATCGCCTACGGCTATGCACTCTTCGTCGTGCTGCTGATCCTGGGCATCACGCGGGAGCCGCTGACCCCGTCGTGGTTGATGTTCCTTGCCATCCTGGCCCTCCAGATCGTGTTCAACATCGGTGCGGCCCTGCTGGCGTCACGACTGTCCGAACAGGTCCGAGACATCCAGAACGTCCTTCCATTCCTTTTTCGGCTGACCTTCTACTTCTCGGGGACGCTCTTCGACGTGGAGAAGCTGCTGGGGAGCCATGAGGATCTTCTGTGGATCTTCACGCTCAACCCGTTCTTCGCCTTCACGAGCCTGCCGCGCCAGTACCTGCTGTCCGAGCCACAATCCGACCTGTTGCCGTTGATGTGGATCTCCGCACTGGCCTGGACAGCCGTGCTCCTCGTGGTCGGGCTGGTGTTCTTCCGTGGCGGCGAACACCAGTACGGGAGGCGCTGAGCCATGCCGCCGCAGGACGGACTTGCCGTCGTGACCCGCGACCTGCACGTGTCGTACCGCGTGTACGCCAGCCGCGCGTTGAACCTGCGCACGCTGTGGAATCGTCGAGGACGCGGGCGCGAGTTCCGAGAGATCAAGGCCGTTCAGGGCGTCTCGCTGCAAGCCGACAAGGGCGAGGCGATCGGCGTCGTGGGACGCAACGGCTCGGGCAAGTCGACGCTGCTCCAAGCCATTGCCGGCCTGCTGCCAGCAACGTCCGGTTCGGTGTTCGCCTCGAGCCAGCCGACGCTGTTGGGAGTCGGGGCCGCGCTCCAGCCCAACCTGTCGGGTCGACGCAACATCGAGCTGGGTTGCCTGGCACTCGGGATGTCGCGCACCGAGGTCGACGAGGAGATGGACGACATCATCGAGTTTTCGGGGCTCGAGGAGTTCATTGACCTGCCGCTGCGGGCCTACTCGTCGGGCATGCGCGCCCGGTTGCAGTTCTCGATCGCCACAGCGATCCAGCCGGAGATCCTGCTGATCGACGAAGCGCTGGCAGTCGGGGACGACATCTTCAAGGTCCGCAGCGAGCGCCGCATCCAGGAGCTCCTGAACGGCGCGGGAACGGTGTTCCTCGTGTCCCATGCCCTGGGGGTCATCCGCGACGTCTGCACTCGCGTCATCTGGATCGAGCGCGGCGAAGCCATCGAGGACGGGGAACCCGAATCCGTGCTCGCTGCGTACCAGGCGTTCTCCAAGCAGCAGGCCAACGGGTCGTGACCGCCGTGCAGGATGACCCGCCGTCCGTCGACATCGTCATTCCGGTCCACGGGGGCCTCCATTTCACGATCGACTGCCTGCAGTCGGTGTTCCTCCACACGTCCGGGCGTTATCGGGTCATCGTGGTCGACGACGCCTCGCCCAGCGGTGTGGCTGACCAGCTGAACCGGGTGCTTTCTCGCACGTGGCCCGAGCAGTCGACCCTGCTTCGCAACCCGAGGAACCTCGGGTTCGTGGAGACCGTGAACCGAGGCGTGGCGGCCGGGGACGGCGACATGGTCGCCCTGCTCAACTCGGATGTCATCGTCACCCCAGGATGGCTCGAAGGCATGATCGCCGCCCTGCGATCCTCGGACGACATCGGGATCGTGACGCCCCTGTCGAACCACGCACACCTGACCCGTGTCGACATCCCGTGGGGAGCTCCGCCCAACCAGATCGCGGCGGCCGTCCGTTTTCTGTCTCTTCGCCGCTACCCAGAAATCGGTATCGGCTCGGCCTTCTGTTTGCTGACTCCACGTGCCCTGTGGGAGGAGCTCAACGGCTTCGATGTGCTGTTCTCTCCGGGCTACTTCGAGGAGGCGGACTACTGCATGCGGGCCAAGGCGCGAGGGTTCCGCACCATCGCCGACGATGCCACGTACGTCCATCACCATGGCTGGGGTTCATTCGGTCCCGAGCAGCGCACAGACCGCATGGAGCGGAATGCACGGCTGTTCGAGGCCCGCTGGGGCCCCGCCCAGCACCAATGGACGGAATCGGTCGAGCAGGCCCAACCCTTCGAGCGCCTCATCGAGCAGGTCGCCGAGTCCGTACCGGCTCCCGGCGGCACCGTCGTCGCCACGGCGTTCCGCGGGGCCGCGGAAGCCGCGCGCACCCGCGAACCGGGATACCGACGGCCGCCACCACGTATCCCTGCCGCGACAAGTTCGATGGCCGTTGACCACGACGAGCACGGGCCTCGGATCGGCTTCGTGGTCGCGAACATTCATCGCGATGCCGTGACTGCCGACCGACTGCGACTGGCGGACGCCCTGCTGCTGGCTGGCGGCCACGCGACCGTGGCCTCACCCGGGAAAGTCGATGTACGGGTCTTTGCCGATCCGATCTCCCTGCGGCCGTTCCTCGGGACCGAGCGCGATCTCGTCGACAGGCTGCCGCCCCACGACGTCTGGATCGCTGCCGACCACGAGTCAGCGGATCTCGTGCGTCGGCTCTGCTGGCGCGACCAGGTCCCAGCCTGGCTGCTTCAACCGGATCTCCGACGCGAAGGCGCGATCACCTGGGGCAACGACCAAGAAACCGGCATGGCGACGATGCGAATCCCCGTGTGGGTGGACTCCTGTGCGTTCGGCTCCCGGCGGCAGCCATCGACGGTGGTGGTGCCGATCCCACCGGGGACCAGACCAGCCGACGTCGAGCTGACACGTCGGGTCCTCGCCACCCTGGCGCCCACGGACGTCATCCTGCACGGCGACGCGCCACCGGACTCCCTCGCGGAGTCATCGATCGCCACCTACGCAGGTCACCTCTCGATCGCCGAGGAGGTCGAGCTGCTGTCTCGCGCAAGCTGGGTCGTTGGAACGCTGGCCGGCCCCGCGTCACACCCGGGGATGGCCAGAGCGCATGCCGCGGGCGTCCCGGTCATCGCCGAAGAGGCACGCGCGCCAGATCCTGCAGCCGTTGTCACTCCGGACGTCGACAACCTCGATGATGCGAAGGGTCGACATCGGGCAATGATTCACGGGCTGCGCTGGGCCCAACGCCATGATGTCCGACAGATCGCCGCCAACCTGGCAGCCTCACTGCCCCGAGCCCGGAGTCCGGCGTGAATCCGTGGGAGTCCGCCACAGCGCCGACGGCGACGGCGACGGCAGACCGAGACGACATTGCCGACGGCTGGGTGGCGCCACTCGCGGCCACGGGGCTGGCATGGCGCGATCTGCCGGCGCGAATCCCGCAGGCCCGATCGAAGCTGATTGCCGTGATCGATCGGGTGCCCGATCCCGGCCAGCCGGCTGGCCTGCCGCACCTGCTGTTGCTCGGACTGCGTGAGGCCCCCTTCCCCGTTCTCGGCTGGTGCCGCCTGGGCAGCGACGCCTCCGAGATCGACGGGATTCCCTACCACGCCGCCCTTCCCGAGAGTGCCGAGGGCGCACCGGATCGCATGGCACGGTGGCTTGACGATCTGCTCCCTGTCTGGCTTGCCGACAACGACCCAACCGCCCTGTTGACCGGCGTCGACGATGGCCTGATCACGACCGCAGCGGCCCTGCGGGCTGCCGCCGCCACCGGCACGCCCAGCATCCTCCGGCTCGACACTCGAACGGCAGACCAGCTGCTGGCGGCAAACCTCGTCGAGCGGGCATCGTGGATCATCGCCGCCGACGAGGCGACAGCCCAGCTGGCGGTGGACGCCGGCGCACCAGACCATCGCGTGGCGGTGGTGCCGGACCCCTTCGATGTCGAGTCCGCTCGGGCCGCTGGACTTCCCGACCTCGTCGACGAACTCGGGATCGACGGCGTCGCCATCGGATTGTTGATCGATGAGCACACCGCCGGGCCGCTGGACTTCCTCGCAGCTCTGGCCCCACTCCTCGAAGCGACTCCCACGACGATCATCCTGCTGGGTCCACCGGCCGGTGACAACGGCGACGAGATCCAGCGCCTCGCCCCGGGCGAGCTGCGCGTGATTCGATCACCCGGATCGTCCGAGAACCTCGACGTGCATCGCCTCGGACTCGGCCTGGCCGTTGACTGCCGACGCAGCGACGACGACGTCCCCGACAGGCTCCGCGTCGCCGGCGTCCCCGTCCTCTCGCTCACCACCGAGGACGATGTGCAGTCCACGACGGTCGACACGTTGGCGAGGCAGACGGCGGAGCTCGCCGCACGTCCCTCGCGGCGCCTCCTGGAGGCCGACGAGGAGCGCACACGTGCACTCCTCGAACGGAGCCCGTACGTCGTCGGCGATCGTTACGGGGCAGTGCTGGCAGAGATCACCCGGGTGGCCGTGGCATGAGGTCATCGGCACCTCCGCAGTGGCTGCCCCAGGCCCTTGACGGACTCGGTTTCGTCCGCAGCGTGCCGGGCGTCACCCATCCCGCCGTCCTGGCGTTCTGGCCCGCCGTGACGACCAACCCGTACCAGCGGCTGGTGTACGGGGACCTCCTTCGACGAGGGATCGTTCCCGTCGGCATCGACGACAAGTCATCCATCGACGCGATCCCGGAACTCCATCAACTCGGCGCGCGAACCGTCTTCCACCTGCACTGGACCACCCAGATCTCGGCTCTCACACGATCGCCGGAAACCGCAGCCAGGAACAACGCCAGGTTCCTCGAGACGCTCGATCGACTGCGGGCCGCCGGCACCGCGATCATGTGGACGATCCACAACGTCGTCCCCCACGGCTGCCTCGACATCGAGCGCGAGCTGACGCTCCAGTCGGCGATCGCCCAACGATGCGATGTGATCCACGTTCTCGGGCAGCGGTCGACAGACATCGTGTCCGAAGGGGTGGCGCTGCCGCGGCAACGGATCCGCATCGTGCCGCATCCCTCGTACCGGACGGCCTACCCCGCCGAGACGCACCGCGACACCACCCGCGCCGCCCTCGGGATTCCGCCGACCGAGGTGGTGTATGCAGTGGTCGGTTCCCTCCGGCGAAACAAGGGCCTGGCTGAGCTTCTCGATGCGTACGATCAGATGGGGAATGGGAGCGTGCGTCCGGTTCTGATCATTGCCGGTACGCCCCTGGACCAGCCGACCGCTGAGTTGCTGCGGGATCGTGCCCGGCGCGACCCTGTCGTCAAGGTGTTCCTTGGCCGAATCGAGGACGACCAGCTCGTCTCGCTGGTTGACGCCGCCGACGTGATGGTTCTCCCGTACCAGGAGGTCCTCAACTCCGGGGTCCTGTTCCTGGCGTGGAGTCGGGGGCGACCCGTGGTGGGCCCCGCGATGGGTGAGCTGGCCGACCAGGTCGTCGCCAACACCGGTGTGTTGTTCGATCCGGACGATCCCGGTGGACTGGCCCGCGCCCTGGCCGACGCTTGGCCGCTCGTGGCACGACCCGACGTTGCCCGTGCCATCGAGCGGGCCTTGGTCCCGCACAACCCGGGAACGGTTGCCACGACCTTCGGTGACGTCATCCAGGAACTGGTCGAGCAACCGCCCACCCGCCAGATCACCGAGGTCCCTGAGCATGGCAGCTGACCCACCCGCCGACCAACGACGCCTCGAGGCCGCCCTCGAGGAGACCCAGCGGCTGCTGGCCACCGCCGAGGCGGAACGCAACGAGTATGCCTACCGCTTGCAGCGATCGAGCAAGACGCGCTGGGCTCGGCTGGGAACGGCGCTGCGCACCGCGCGACGGTCATGGCGGGCGCTGCTGTCACTCCCCGTGACGGTGCTCAGGATTCTGTTCGGCCCACCAGTCACGGTTGCCCGCCAACCGGCGGCACGGTTGACCCTGACCGCCGAAGCAAGCGCACGGCCGGACACGGCCAGCACGGTCACGATCCAGTCCCGGGCAAGGCTGCTGACCTCACCCCGCGCCATGCTCCTCAAGGACCTGCGAGTCGCTGCCGTCGTGGACGAGTTCACGCAGGGGTGTCTCGAACCGGACTGCAACCTGTTGGCCGACTTTCGGCCCGACAACTGGCTGGTCTCCTTGGAGAACTTCCAGCCACACCTGGTCTTCATCGAGTCGGCCTGGAAGGGCAACGGCGGCAGCTGGCAGTACCAGGTCGGCAAGTACTCCTACACCGAGTCGGTCGGCCTGCCGCATCTGTCTGCCCTCATCCACTGGACCCGAACCAACGGCGTGCCCACGGTCTTCTGGAACAAGGAGGACCCAGTCCACTTCGACCGGTTCCGAGACGCGGCGCGTCTCACCGACATCGTGCTCACGACTGATCAAAACTGTGTGTCCGCCTACCAAGCCCTCCCGGGTCTCGCCGCCGAGGTGGTCGACGTCCTCCCGTTCGCCGCCCAACCGCAGCTGCACACGCCAATCGGCGCACCACAACAGCGGGAGTCGGCCTGTGTGTTCGCTGGCTCCTACTACCGCAACCGGCACGTCGACCGGGCACGCCAGCTCGAGGTCCTCCTGCGCGCCGCAGCCGAACGCGACCTGGTCATCTTCGATCGCAACAACGGCCAGGTCACGGACGTGGTGGGCTTTCCCGACGAATTCCAGCCGTATGTCAGGGAGGGGCTCCCCTACCACGAGATGGTCGAGGCGTACCGGCGCTTCCGGCTGTTCCTCAACGTCAACTCGGTCATCGACTCACCGACGATGTGCTCACGTCGGGTGTTCGAGATCCTGGCGTCTGGCACCCCGGTCGTCTCGACGCCGAGCCCGGCCATCGACCACCTCTTGCCCGGTGTCGTCGACCAGGCCGATGACCCGGTCACAGCCGGGACGCTCATCAACCGTTTGCTGGATGACGACGCGTACTGGCGTCGACGCAGCATCATGGGCCGCCGCGCCGTCCTCCGTTCACACACCTACGCACATCGCCTGGCACGAGTGGCCGCCGCCGCCGGGCTCCCGACCGTGCTCGACGCCAACGGGCCGGCGACCGCCGTGATCACCACCACCCACGCCGCCATCGCCAACGAGCACCTTGCCGCACTGGCGAGGATCCGGCCCGGCTGGACAGTGATCGTCCTGGGGCCGGCGGCGGACGTGACCGCTGACCATCCCCGACGTCGGGACGTGCCCCGCGCCGATGACATGAGCGAGACACTCCGGCGCGTGGCCGAGACGGTCGCCGACGACTGGCTGCTCGTGCTCGGCGATGGCGATGCCCTCGACTACGACCGTCTCCTGGATCTCGACGTGGCCCGGCGGCTGGTCGACGCAGACGCGATAGGAACGACATCCGTGACAGACCAGTTCGTGACGGCGCTTCCTGCTGGTCCGGTACTCGTGCGCCGGAGCACGATCGCGCGGTACGGCTGGCCCGTCGAGGATGGCGACCAGCAGCAGCGCCTCCACGAGCTCGGTGTCACCTTCTTCGCCACGGCGACGGCGGCTGGCGAATGACCGTCCACGTCGGCCTCTACGGCGACGTCAACCTCAACATCGTCGACGGCTCGGCGATCTGGCTCGTCTCGGTCGCCCAGCTCCTCGACGGAATCGAGGGTGTTCGCACAACCGTGTTGCTGAAGGCACCCGTCGAACGTGACGTCCTCAGCCGCGCCCTCGACGAGCTGCCGACCGTGACCGCCGTCGAACCGCAGCGCATCCTGCGCGACCCCGTCGATGCCGCCGCACGACTGGAGTCCATCGACGTCACCGACCGGTTCGACGCAATCGTGTTGCGCGGCCTCCGGCTCTGCGCGGCTGCCGCCAACAGTCCCGTCCTGCAAGGGCGGCTGTGGGTGTACCTGACCGACTTTCCGCAGCAGTGGGATCAGCTGGACCTGGCCACGCGCAACACGCTTGCGGCCATCGACGATGCCGCGGCCATCCTGTTGTGCCAGACCCCACGCCTGCGCGACTACCTCGAGGCGGTCCTGCGTGACGGTTCGGCCGGAACGGCGTTGCTGCCCCCGTTGGTCCCGCCCCAGTTCTACGAACGGGCGGACAGCGAACGAGGACCGGCCGACGGCCCTGTTCGGCTGCTGTACGCCGGAAAGTTTGCCCCCGGATGGGGCTTCCTCGAAACCGTGGCGGCCCTGGGTGATCTGGTCGCCGACGGGATTGACGTCGAGCTCCACGTGGCCGGCGACAAGGTCCACAAGCCGGCGCACGATCCCGCCTTCGCCCCGGCGGTCGAGGCAGCGCTCGAGTCGACGCCTCGCCTCGTCTGGCACGGGGCGGTTGCCCGGGACGAGCTCCCCGCCTTGGTCCGCACCATGGATGCCGCGCTGTCGCCGCGCAGCTCGTGGCTCGACGACAGTCTCGAGCTGTCGACGAAGATCCTGGAATATGGCGCAAGCGGCCTGCCGGTCGTGCTCAACCGCAACGCGATGCAAACCGAGCTGCTCGGCGATGACTACCCGCTGTACCTCGACCGGCTGGAGGATCTGCCGGACGTCCTGCGGCTGGCCGTCACTGATCGATCGATCCGCGAGACGGCCGCAGAAGCCACTCGGCGCGCAGCGGCAGGCTTCTCGATCGAGGCTGCGTCCTCGCGTCTTGCGCCCCACGTGCACCGCCTGCAGCACCACTCACGTCAGGGCCGAGCCACGAGACTGGTTGTGGCCGGTCACGATCTGAAGTTCTTGAACCGCTTTCTTCCCTGGTTCGAACGTCACGGCTGCGAGATCCGGATCGACCAATGGGGCGGCCACAACAAGCACGACGAGCGCCACAGCCGCTCGCTCGCGAAATGGGCCGACGTCATCCTGTGCGAATGGTCCCTGGGCAACGCCGTCTGGTACAGCCGCCACAAGCACCGCGACCAGCGCCTCGTCATCCGGCTGCACCAGCAGGAGCTGTCCACGCCGCATCCCGGTGCGCTCGAGGTCGACAGCATCGACAAGGTCATCACCGTCTCGCCGTGGATGGACGAACGGATCAACAACGAGGCCAGCTTCCTCCGTGAACTGGTCGAGGTGATCCCGAACGCTGTCGACACCCTTGCCCTGGATCGCCCCAAGCTGCCAGGCGCTCAGTGGACGTTGGGCATGCTGGGGTTCCTGCCATGGTTGAAACGGCCCGATCTGGCCATCGACTTCCTCGAGCACCTGCTCGATCGCGACGATCGGTACCGGCTGGTGATCGCCGGCCCGTTGCCGTGGGAGCTGGACTGGCTCTGGGCCCGCAACGAGGAACGGACCCACTTCGAAGGCCTGTTCGAGCGCGTTCGACAGTCAGCGATGCTCGCGAGCCGGGTCAGCTTCGACGGTCGCGTCAGCAACGTCGCTGCGTGGCTCCAGAAGGTCGGGGTCGTGCTCTCACCCAGCGATTCGGAGTCGTTCCACCTGGCGATGGCCGAGGGGATGGCTTCACGGGCCGTACCGGTGATCGTCGACCGCCCGGGGGCTGCTTTGATTTTCGGTGACCGTTGGGTTCATGGCCCGATGTCCGCCGCGACCGACGATGTCCTGGGGCTTCGCGACGCTGGTTGCTTCGCCGAGCTCGGGGAAGAAGCCCGCGTCCAGTCGGTCGCCGAGTTCGCGCTGGACTCGATCGCACCGAAGCTGGTCAGCGCTGTGCTCGGGGAGCCCGCCCCAAGCCATGGCTGATTCCAGTCTCGGTCGTCACGGGTAGAGGCGCGGGCCCAAGGTGCCGTCCGCCGCCCCCATGTAGACAAGCCATTCGCCATCGCCGGCATAGAACGCGAGCTCGTCGTCGCCGTTGCCGTCGAGATCGGGGGCAAGCACGGTCGACCAGCCGGCGGCGATCACGTGGCTGCCAAGCCGCGATCCCAACCGACCGTCCGGCAACCCCGCATACGCCAACCACGCCCCACCATTCGCGTTGTAGAACAACAACTCGTCATCCCCATCACCATCCAGATCCGCCCCCACGATCGACGACCACCCCGACGAGATCACATACGAACCCAACCGCGACCCCAACCGACCATCCGGCAACCCCGCATACGCCAACCACGCCCCATCATTCGCGTTGTAGAACAACAACTCGTCATCCCCATCCCCATCCAGATCCGCCCCCACGATCGACGACCACCCCGACGACAGGTTGAAGCCCTGGCCGGGGCCGAGGACGGTGAACAGGGACGAGCGAAGACCGAGGAGCCGGCGGAACTCCTCGCCCGTGAGCGTCTTGGTGGCGTTCGTGCCGACCACCCGGATGGAGCCGACCCGGCCCGACGGTCCGGTGCTGAGGATGGACGCACTCTTGGCGGTTCCGACACCGGCGGCCGAGCCCAGCCCCGCGGGAGTCAGGGTCGTCTCCCACGATGTCAGGGGATTGCTCGACGCGAGCTCCCATGCCGAGTCGTCGACGGCCTGCTCGTGTGGAATCGATCCGCCCCAGACGAACTGAGCGGACTCGGTGTGACCGCCACTCGATGAGGAGTAGTGGCCCGTGACCACGTTGCCGTCACGGGTCAGCACCTGCTGCGCGGTGCCGTCGACCGCGTTCTTCCAGTTGGGGAACGAAGAGCTGCTCTCTGGCTCGTAGCCACGATACGCCTGGTCGAACACTGAGTCGTACAGATGGCAGACGCAGTTGCTCTTGGTCCCTCCTCGCGCGATGTAGGCGTACGACCGACCCGCGACGGTCTGGGCCCGCAGAGCCTGCTGCGGCCAGCTCATCGGCATCTCGGCGAGGCCGTAGAGGTACTGCTCGATGGTCGGGAGCGCCAACGTGACCCGGTACCGCGTGGCGCTGGTGGCCACCAACTCGATGCTGCCGCGCGCGTATCGCGTCGATTTCGCCGGGAGGCGCAGCACCTTGCCGGAAAGGCTCGCGGTCAGGGACGTACCCGGCACCGAGTTCAGGATCACGGTGCTGCCGTCCTGGACCACCGTGAACTCGCCGTCGAGTCGGGTCACCTTCCAGGACGCGCCCACCGGCATCGAATGGTTCGACCCCGATCCCCCGTCCAGCGCCCAGGTGATTGCAGAGCCGCCGGTGTTCTCGAGCGTCAACCACGAGATCGTGCTCCCGCCCTGGGTGGTGGGTGCGTTCGGATACAGGCCGACCACGATGCCCGAGGCCGGCGTCCGAGCCTGGACATCCACGCCGGTGTAGTAGGTCTCGAGGATGTCGAGATGGGAGCAGCCGAGCTCCGCGGCGCCCCGAGCGCCGTACTGGCTCATGCCGACACCGTGACCCCAGCCGTGCCCCGTGAAGACGAACTTGGTCGTGCTCGGAGTGGGCTCGTGAGGGATCTGGCCCCCGCCGGCCTCGGGGCATGCCGCCGCCGCGGGTGACGCCGGGACCAGCGTGAGAACCAGGAGGGCGAGCCCCATGCGCGCGAGCAGACTCCTCACGCCGGACCTCGGGGATAGCGGACCATCACGACCGTCAGCGACCGTACTGGCACGAGCAGGACATGGCGACCCGTGGAGTTCACGGCAGCGACGTCATGGGTGATGGCGTTGCCACCTGCGGCGCCGGCGGCCGTGGCGCCGAACGATGCGGCCGGGTCGGGTCTTCTGGCCCGTCCAGGCAATCAGGCCGACGAGCGTCAGCGCCGCGAACCCGCCTCCGAGCTGGGTGACGTTGTCCTGTGCCCAGACGATGGTGCTGGCCATGACCGCCCGAAGCTCGGACGGAGCAACCCCTGTCGGCGTGGGGACCTCCTGCGTTGCCGGCGCCGGCGAGGGCGCGGCCTCCGCCGGTCGAGAGACGGTCGACGGCACGGCGATGGGCAGACGTTCGACGGCTTCCAGCATCGCGAGCCGGTGGGCCGCAACAGCCGGCGGCGGCGAGGGCTCCGGCTCCGGCTCCGGCGCTGCCGGAGGCGGGGGCGGGGGCGCTTCGACCTCCTCGGGCGCCAGGATCACACCCTCCTCCTCGGTCACGTCCACCGGGTCGTCGATGATCTCGACGATCGGCTCCGTTGGCTCGGAAGCACCGGGGGACGGCGACGGACCCGGCGACGGCGTGGGGTCAGGTGATGGGTCGGGGTCGGGCGGCGGGCCCGATTCATCGAACAGCGAGCCACTGCCCGTGAACAGGGTCGACCGGAGTCCCAAGCGGCTGCGGAACGTGGTGCCCGACACCCGCACCGTCTTGGAGCCGATCAGCTCCACGCCGCCGTAGTCGAAGTCCGGGTTGCCGACCCGGCCGGCCGCCCCCAGCGGATGCGGCAGCCGCACCGTCTTCAGGTTGGATACCCCGAACGTGCTCTCGAGCACGGACTTCTTGACAACGGTCGTCCAAGCCGACAGGGAGTTGCCCGATGCCGCCTCCCACGCCGAGTCGTCGACCGCCTTCAGGTACGGGATGTCCGTGCCGCCCCAGAACGCGTAGGACTCGGAGTGACCGCCGTGCGACGAGGAGTAGAAGGCCGAGATCGGCTTGCCGTCGTGAAGCACCAGCGTGGCTCGACTGGCCGTTCCGTCGCGCGTGGCCTCCACGGCGGCACGCCAGGGCGCGCCCCAGCTCGCGGCCTCGTCCCTGGCCCCGACGTAGTTCTGGTCCTTGGTGGTCGCGTAGACGTCACAGCGGCAACCGGAGCGATTGCCCTTGTAGGTCAGCGTGCGGTTGACCGCGTAGGTCCGAGCAGCAATCACCTGGGCCCGCAGGGTCTCGGTCGGCCAGCTGAACGGGACCTCGCCGAGCCCGTAGAGGTAGTTGTCAAAGGGCCCGATGTCGAGGTTCACGTAGGCCAGGCCAGGAGACCCGGGCTTGCCGTCGATCTCGAGCAGCCCGTACCGGTAGGGCAGGTCCCGGCCGCCACCCGCCGCACCGATCTTGATCGTCTGCGGCTCGAAGCGGGTGACCATGATCTTGTCGCCCTGGGCCCCCTTCCACACCAGGGCTCCCCCGTCGCCGGTGCCCTGGTGGAGCCGGTACTCGTTGCTGCCATGCGCATCGACGGTCCAAGTGGCCCCCTTCGCCTGGGTGGCCACCGTGGTGCAGCCAGTCTGGTCCAGCGCACACAACTCCCACGTAATCGACCCGCTGACAGCGGTCACCGGTACCCAGTCGGCGCTGGTGGCCAGTGCAACCCGGATCCGGTTGGGGAGGTCCTGGTCAGCGACCTTCGTGCCGGGGTAGTAGGTCGTCAGGATCTCGCCTGCCGAACAGCCAAGGGAGGCGGCGCCGCGGGCCCCGTACTGGGACATGCCGGTGCCGTGTCCCCATCCTCTGCCGTGGATGACGAGTTCGCCTGAGGCTGTCGCGTGCTTGGGCAGCGTGCCACCGCCCGGATCCGGGCAGTCGGCCGCGGCGGCGCCAGCAGGCACGATGGACACAAGGACCATCGCGACGAGCACGAGCGTCGCTGGCCGGACACGACCGATCGACACGTCGGGGACTCCGGGGGGCGCTGAGCCGAATCAGGGTACGAACGGACAGGCCTCTTGTCGGGGAAGGCCTCCCCGCAGCGGACCGCCCAATCATCATCGGCTGCCCGTGACCGTTCCTTGAACGGTGGGCAGACAGGATTCGCACGCCCGGGGCATGCGCCTAGCAGCGACGTGCCACCAAACCTCCTGAATCCACTCCTCTTTGCATGCTTGGCATGGAAACGTCGGACGGGACGCCGCAGGAACCCCAACCGCTACCGTTCCATTGCGTTCACCGTGTGTTCAATGGGTGAAAGCCATTCGGCCGTCAACCCCGGGGGGACCGTTGGGAGCGTCGCCGGCGTTCGTTGCCGTGCTGGTTGCCGTGGCCGAGAGCCAGGAGGGCGGCCCCGCGGCGGCGTTGGCGACCCCGGATGGCACGCTCATCGGGCGATTGCACGCCCAGATCGAACGCTGTGGCGGGCGGGTCGCGCGAGTCTTGACCCGCGCTGGCTGGGGGCCCGTCATCGCGGCTGCGCTCCCCGACGTGGACGTGACCGAGCATCATGACCTGGCGGGACCGCTGCGTTCACTCGCCGGGCTGCCTGACCCGGGCCACAACCTCGTCCTGGCACACGCCGAGGTCGTGGTCAGCGACAGCGCGCTGCTCGGGCTCGTCCAGGATCCGAGCCCAGCCAGCGGCGTCCTCACCTCGTCTCGGCGCCTGAGCCCGGTGCTGCTCGCCCCCGTAACCAGCCTCGAACGAGGGCGAGTGGTCGCTGCCACCTCCGCGTTCCATGCCACGCCTTCCGGGCGGTTCCGGCAGCTTGGCCTGGTGCGGGTGGCGGCGGCGGACCGGGGCCGGCTCGAGGAGGTCGCCGCCGAGCTCGTCGGCCTCATCGAGGGGGGCGTGCCGCCAGCGTGGGAGGAGGAGTTCGCGGGCAAGGTGTCGAACGCCGCCGAGCGATGGGCCAAGCAGCACGGGCACCTACTGGGCCTGGCCGGAACCCTCGAGGCGGCCCCCGAGGTGGGACCGTGGCTCCCGAAGGCGCAGGACGTCGAACGCGACGCCGTGGCGAGCCTGCACGAATCCGTGAGCCTCCCCGCCGAGGCCCTGCGACACGACCCCATCGCCCTGCTGCTGACCGGGCTCGTCCGCAGCGACGTCGCCGTGACGCCGACCTACCTGCGCAAGCTGTTCTGGGCCCGGCCGCTCACCTCCGCCGGGGCCGCCGGGGCCCTAGACACCCTGGCGACGATCGACGAGGACCGCGACCGACTCGACTCGGCCGTGAAGGCATCTGATGGCTTCTTCACGACCTTCCTCATCAGCCCGTGGTCGCGCTACCTCGCCCGCTTTGCCGCCAGGCGGGGCCTGACGCCCAACCAGGTCACCACGGCGTCCCTGCTCGTCGGCCTGACCGCCGCCGGGGCTTTCGCCCTCGGCGGCAGGCCGGCGCTGATCGTCGGTGCGGTGCTCCTCCAGGTCTCCTTCGCGTTTGACTGTGTCGACGGCCAGCTGGCCAGGTACACGCGCCAGTTCTCGTCCCTGGGCGCGTGGCTCGACGCCATGTTCGACCGGGTCAAGGAGTACGCCGTCTACGCCGGCCTGGCCATCGGGGCAACCCGGACCGGCGCCGACGCATCGATCTGGGCACTGGCCACGGCGGCCATGATCCTGCAATCGGTCCGGCACACGATCGACTTCGCCTACGCGGCGAACGCCAGGGACCGCCGCAACGTGCGCGTCAGCGCACGCCTGGCAGACGTGCACGGCAGCAGCACCGCGACCACCCAAACGAAACCGGCGGCGGCCGCGGGAAGCAGCGCGGCGGCCGGCGCCATCCAGCTGGCCCGGCGTCTCGATGGCTCACGGGTGGGCTACTGGGCCAAACGCATCATCGTGCTGCCCATCGGCGAACGCTGGGCGCTGATCTCGGTGACGGCGGCGCTCGCCGGGCCGCGTTTCGCCTTCCTCGCCCTGCTCGGCTGGGGCGCCGGCGCGGCGCTCTACACCGTCACCGGGCGGGTCCTGCGATCGGTGAGCGCCGCATGACTGCCGAGCTCGACGCGCTTGCCGATCACGGGCCGCTTGTCCGGGCCGTGCGGGCCGCGAGACCACGGGGCGCCGAGCGTCGCCTGAGTTGGCTGGCCCCACCCGTCCTGCGCGCGATCGAGTACGGCACGATCCTCGCCGTCGCACAACTTGCGGATCCTCCGGCGACCACGGCCGCGTTTGCCCTCGTGGCGGTGCTCGCCTGGCACCACTACGACCTCGTCTACCGACGGCGCCACCGAGGCGCCACACCGCCGGCCGGCGTCACCATCGCCGGCGGAGGCTGGGAGCTGAGGACGCTGATCGTGCTCGTGGCGGGGGCGCTCGGCGTGGTCGGTCCGGTCCTGTGGGCGCTGGCCGGCGCGCTCGCGGTCATCTTCGTCCCCGAAAGCATCTCCGGGTGGGTCCGCCATCAACGCCAAGCGGCGTCCTGAGCGAAGGAACAGTCCGTGCTGGGAATCGTGCTCGCCGCAGGAGGTGGGACGCGCCTGCGCCCCCTCACGGACGACCTGCCCAAGGCGCTCCTCCCGGTCGACGGCGGGCGTCCCATCCTCGACGTGATCGTCGCGAACCTGGCCGCAGCAGGAGTCGACGAGATCGTGATCGTCACGGGACACGCGGCGGACGCGATCGATGCTGCCGTTCCGGCATTCGAACGAGCGCACGAGGTCACCATCGGCACCATCCGCAACGACCACCATGCCGACCGCAACAACGCCTACTCGCTCTGGCTGGCTCGCGAGGCCTTCTCGCGCTCGGCACTGCTCGTCAACGGCGACACCGTGCACCCGCCGTCCGTCGAACGGGCGCTGCTCGATGCTCGCGGTCAGGCCCCTGTCCTGATCGCCCTCGACGACCAGAAGTCATTGGCCGAGGAGGAAATGAAGGTTCGGCTCGACCCCGACGGTCATCTCGACCGCATCAACAAGGGCCTCGACCCCGCAACCGTGGATGGCGAGTACATCGGCGTGACCCTGATCGAGGCGGAGGCGGCAGCCGCCCTCGCCGATGCGCTCCAAGCCACGTTCGAACGCGACCCGTCCCTGTACTACGAGGACGGCTACCAGGAACTGGCCGATCGCGGGGGACACATCGGGGCCGTGAGCATCGGCGTCGTCGAATGGGTCGAGGTCGATGACCATGGCGACCTCGCCCGTGCCAGGACCATCGCATGCCTCTGCTAGCCCGAACCGTCGCCACGCCGGTCGTCATCGACGTCCGGCGAGGAGCCGTGTCCGGACTGGCATCGCTGCTTGCCGACGGTCGGATCTCGACAGGCGGAAAGGTCGCCGTGGCCGTCGGACCAGGTCGCGGCGATGAGCTTTCGGCCCAACTCGACCTGCCCGATGCGACCGTCATCCAACTGGAGGCAGGGACGCTGCAGGGCGCACGCGCCCTGACGGAGAAGCTGCACGATGGTTGGTTCGACGCGGTGGTCGGCATCGGCGGCGGCAAGACCCTCGACACCGCCAAGTACAGCGCCAGCATGGCCGGGCTTCCGTTCGTCGCCGTCGCCACCAACCTCTCGCACGACGGCATTGCTTCGCCGGTTGCCTCCCTGGTCGATCTGCACGGACGCAAGCAGTCGTATGGCGTCCATATCCCGATCGCCGTGTTCGTGGACATCGACCACGTCCAGCGGTCACCACAACGGATGACACGCGCCGGCCTTGGCGACGTCCTGTCGAACCTCAACGCGGTCGCGGACTGGCTCCTGGGCCACGAGGTCGCCGGCGAGCGGGTCGACGGCTTGACGCTGACCCTGGCTCGAAGCGCAGCCGAGTCGCTGGTGCACGCGTCCGAGAGCATCGACTCCGAATCGCTGCTCACGACGCTGGCCGATGCCCTGATCCTGTCGGGGATCGCGATGGCGATCTCGGGGACGAGCCGGCCATGCAGCGGGGCCTGCCACGAGATCTCGCACGCCCTCGACGAATTGTTCGGCAGCCCCGGCCTGCATGGCGAACAGGTCGCGGTCGGCGCGCTGTTCGCGCTCTGGCTGCGCGGCGACGAACGGCAGGCGGCACTCGTCGATGGGTGCGCACGCCGCTACGCGCTTCCCCGCACGCCGCTCGACCTCGGCCTCACCGTCGAGCAGTTCACGACCGCCGTGCTGCACGCCCCCAACACCCGGCCCGACCGCTTCACGATCCTGGAACACCTACGCCTCGACGAGGCGACCACCCGAAAGCATGTGGATGCCTTCATCGAAACCTTCGCTGGCTGAGTTGCAGCCGGTGTGTCACCCCGCCGGGCTGCTCGATCGGCGCAGCGACGAGCACTGGGCAGGTCGGCGCTACATGCGGAACGTGTCCCTTCGCGTCACCCGGCGGGTCGTCGCCACACGAATGTCCGCAGACCAGGTGACCCTTTCGATGATCGCCGTGGGACTGTTCGGCGCCGTCGCCCTCGCCGTGCCCGGCGTCGGGCCAGCCATCGTGGCGGTGCTTCTGATCCAGGCCTACCTCCTGCTCGACTGCGTCGATGGCGAGGTGGCTCGCTGGAGAGCCACGACCGGCGCCCGCGGCATCTTCCTCGACCGCATCGGGCACTACGCCGTCGAGGGAGCCCTGCTGGGAGCACTCGGTGTTCGGGCGGACGGCGTTCTGGCTCGGGGCCTGTCCGACGTCACGGTGACGTCGATCGGCGGCTGGACGGCACTGGGGACGCTGGCCGCATCCCTGCACCTGCTGTCCAAGGCCGAAAGCGACCTGGTCACGGTGGCTCGAGCCCTGGCGGAGCTGCCGCCCACGGCCGAGCGCAACCACCTGTCCCGCCACGATGTCGCGCGTCGGGCACGCCAGGCCTTGGCGCGATTGCCCCTGCACCGGGTCCTGGGCGCCGTCGAGCTGTCACTCGCCGCCCTGGTCGTGGCCGTAGTCGACGCAGCGACCGGCGGCACGGCGTCGACGAGAGTGCTGACGTTCGCCGCCGCCGTCATCGCACTTGTCGTCGCGGTCGGGCATGCCTTCACCATCCTCACCTCGGACCGGTTGCGATGATCGGCTGCGTCATCCTCACCCAGGGCGACCGGCGCGAGCTGCTGGTGCGTGCAATCGATTCGGTGCGATCCCAGGACAACGTCGAGGTCGAGGTGCTGGTGGTCATCAACGGGACGGACGACGTCGTAACGCCGCCGGCCGTGGACCGACTTGTCATGGGCCACAACACCGGAGTCCCGGTGGCGCGCAATCGCGGCCTGGCCAAGGTGGACGGTGACCTCATCCTGTTCCTCGACGACGATGCCGAGCTCGGCGCACCCGACGTGCTGGCCCAGGCCGAGCAGCGCTTTGCCCATCGGCCCGGACTTGGGATCTTGTCGCTGCGGCTCCTTGACCCCAGCGGCCGGGCGCCACAGCGACGGCACGTCCCGCGGCTGCGGGCGGGTGACCCGGCGCGTTCGTCGCCTGTCACCACCTTCCTGGGCGGCGCGTGCATCGTACGTCGGGCCGTGTTCGACGAGGTTGGGGACTACCCCGAGGAATTCTTCTGGGCCCACGAGGAGACCAGCCTTGCGTGGCGCGCCATCGATGCCGGCTACGAGATTCGCTACGAGGGCGACCTGATCGTGCACCATCCCTCGCTGCCCCCGTCCGGAACCCAGAAGGCCTCCTACCACGACAGCCGCAACCGCGTCCTGCTGGCCCGGCGGCACCTGCCGCTGCCGGTCGGGCTTCTCTACGTGGCCAACTGGACGCTGCTTGCCATGGTGCGGACTCCGGGGCGCTGGCGATCGATCCTGCGCGGGATCTCGCAGGGGCTACAACAGCCAACCGGGCCCCGTCGTCCCATATCGTGGCGAGCATGCTGGAGGATGACGCGGGCCGGACGCCCCCCGATCATCTGACCGGGAGACGACCTTGACCGCACCCGAGCCCACAGCGCCGACCGTGGCGAAGCAGGGGCGGGCGCAGCTCCCGGACCCTCCCACGCCGCCGCTCATCCCGGCCGACCCGGTCGCGACCTGGCCCCGGCTGCAGCCGATCGGCGGTCGGCGTCCACTCGCCGACTACCTCCGCGAGCTGTGGCAGCGACGCGAGTTCGCGATCACGGTTCCCCTCAGCGAGCTCCGGGCGCAGAACCAGGACACGCTGCTCGGCCAGGTCTGGCACCTGCTCAACCCGCTGTTCCTCGTCCTCGTCTACTACCTGGTCTTCGGCGTCGTGCTCGGCATCGAGGAGCGCGGCGGGGTCGACAACTACATCGCGTTCCTGCTCGTCGGCGTCATCACCTTCGACTACACGCGGACCTCCCTGACATCCGGGTCGCGGATCATCGTCAAGAACCGAAAGCTCGTGCAGTCCATCAACTTCCCGCGGGCCATCCTCCCGGTCGCCTCGATCATCGAGGAGACCCTCTCGCACGGCTTCGCGGTCATCGTAATGTGGCTGCTGCTGCTGCTGACCGGGGAGTACCCGCACGCCACCTGGCTGCTCGTCATCCCGATCGTCGCGGTGCATGCGACGTTCAACCTCGGCCTGTCCATGATCACGGCCAGGGCGACGTTCCACTTTCGAGACATCCAGCAGGCACTGCCGTACCTGCTCCGCATTTGGTTCTACACGTCTGGGGTCCTGTTCCCGGTCAGCGAGGACCTGATCGGCAATCCGCAGGTTCGCCTGCTGCTAAAGCTGAACCCCATGAACGCCATCATCCAGCTTGCCCGGGATGCATACATCGACGGGACCGTCGACCTCGCCACATGGGGGTTGGCCTCGGCGTGGGCATTGCTGCTGTTCGTCGTGGGGTTCGTGTACTTCCGCCGAGGGGAGACGGAGTACAGCCGTGTCTGACGTTTCCGGCGCACACCCGACGGTTGTCGTCGACCGAGTCGACGTCACCTATCGCGTCCACGACGATTCCATTCCGAAACTTCGGAAGTTGTTCGTCGGCGACGGACAACAGCGGCGCTACCGCGAGGTGGAGGCTGTACGGCACGTGTCGTTCTTGGCGCGTCCGGGTGAGGCCATCGGGATCGTCGGGCACAACGGGTCCGGCAAGACCACGCTGTTGCGTGCGATGACGGGGCTCGTGTCGCTCACCGGAGGGCGAGTGCTCGCGACCTCGGTGCCCGTCATGCTTCACGTCACGGCCGCACTTGAACGCGACCTGTCTGGCCGCCGAAACATCTACTTGGGCGGGACCGCCCTGGGCCTGTCCCGCGCCGAGCTGGCAGACCGGGAGGAGTCGATCGTCCGGTTCGCTGGGCTGGAGGACTCGATCGACCTCCCAATCCGCACCTACTCGACCGGCATGCGGACGCGGCTCCAGTTCGCCATCGCCACGGCACGCACCCCAGAGATCCTCGTCGTCGACGAGGCACTGGCAGTTGGTGACGCCGATTTTCGGGCGCGTTCGGAGGAGCGGATTCGGAAGATGATCGACGGCGCCGCAACCGTGTTCTTGGTCAGCCACTCACTGCCGTCCATCGTCCGCGTGTGCAGCCGAGTCCTTTGGCTCAACCACGGACGCCTCATCGCCGACGGAGACCCTGCGGAGGTCGTCGATGCCTATGAGTCCTACACGAAGGCCGCCCGCAAGCCGGGGTGAGCTCTGCACGCAGCCGCGGCCCCCGGCCATGGGTCAACGCCCTACCCAAACCGGCGCCCCGAAGCTCAGCGACGTGATGATGGCCTCGAACTCGTCTCGGTGTGCCGCGAACACCTCTGGCGCATTCTCCGTCCCGGCCAGCGCGACGGGCTGGAAGAGGATTTCGAGGCTCCGTGACGGGACGATGAGGATCATCTCCCGCGTGGGGATGCCGTTGGTCGTCCACACCCAGGTCAGGCGCGTGCCCTTGGCCCCTCCGAGCTCGATCGGCTCGTCCTCCTCGATGACGCCCCCGTCGTCCCGCACGAGCTGGCGCGAGGAATCCGGCGACGCGCTGTTCACGACCTGGAACTGGACGAGCACGTCGTCGGACCCAGCGACCCCGGGGCTCGGCGCGACCTCGCCGTTCGTGATGGTCAGGACCGTGTCGCGATTCTCCGCCACCCGCCACCCGTCGGGCATGGTCAGCGACAGGTCGCGCCAGGACACCTGCGAGGAGTCACCACATGAGACGAGCAGGACGACAAGCACCCAGGAAAGAATCGCCTGGTGCCGAATCGTCACTCGGCGTCGCCGCGAAGCCAGACCTCCTCGGCGAATGCGCCCAACGCGGCGGCGGTGCGGACCGCGCTGCGGCCCTCGACGTCCATGATCTCGGTTGCCGGGATCGGCTGGGTGTGCTGGAGCGCAGGCGCGCGCTCAGGCATCTCGTCCAGGCGGATCTCGGCCGTCCCGTCGATCGCGAAGCCGGCATCCTCGATGTCGGGAACCTCGACGCCTGGAGCGGTCGTGTCGTCGGCACCGTCGACAGCGACCACGTCGTCAGGCGCGGGGGCTGCGGGCGCCTCGGTCTCGTCGTTGCGCGAGCGGTCCAGGAGCACGACGTCTGCGTCCACACCGACGTCGTCGATGGCGTCCAAGGTCCCGATGAGCGCGAGCCGGTGCGTGACGTCCACCTCGGCCAGCACGATCGCCGCGTCCGTCGCGCCGACCGCCGTCAAGGCCCCGGCCATCGTGAGCGACGGCATGGCCAACAGCACCAGGTCGACATCCTTGGGGACGCGCGACAGGAATCCCACGACCGACTCGCGGGCGGCCTGCGGGTCGGCTCCGGTTCCGAGCCGCGCCACGGTCAACTCGGGGTCGAACGTGACGGCCTCGCTGAGCCGCTTGCGACCGCGCGCGACGTCCGAGACGCCGAGGTCGTCGATGTCTCCCCAGGTACCGGTGAGATCGACGACCACGACGTGCGTGCCGACCCCCGCGAGCTGGGCGGCGATGAGGTCGGTCCACGCTGGGATGTCACGGACGGACTTGGAGGCCGGGACGATGCTGACGACGCGAGCGCCCGTGTCGACCCGTCCGGCCACGAGCATCGACAGCCGGCCGATGGTGGCCGGGTTCGGCGTCGCGGGGACGGACACGGACGTCCGGGAGCCGGCCGCACGGACGTGCTGCGGGCCGCGGATGATCAGGTCATTGGCGTCGGTGGCCAGGACCCCGGCGATGCCGACCAGCACCGCGCCGATGCCGACGGCGGCGCCGACCAGCGGATGACGCGGCACGACTGACGGCGCGGCCAGGGCGATCAGCACCCCGAGCAGCACGAATCCACCCGCGGCCAGGCGGGCGACGGTTCGTCGCGACTCGAGGATCGTGACGAACTCGACCAGTCGAGGCGGCGGATTTTCCAGCACGGCATCAAGCAACAAGGCACCTCGTGGAGGGCGCGACCTGACTGTATCGACGCGGTCCGTTCGATCCGCGGAGGCGAGGCTGGCCGTCAGAGGTCAGGCGGGTTGAGGGCTGCCTGGAGATCGCCCAGCGCATCGAGGATGGCCTGGGAGTCGACACCGGACGTTGACCCCCAGCAGCGCGCGTCCTGCCCGTCGAGATCGCTCAGCGGTTGCCCGAGACCCGTTGGATCCTCGGCCAGCTCGCGGCGGCGCTCGTCGAAGGCAGCCCCGCGGTTGGCGGCGATGTGCTCGCGCAGCTCACGCGTCGCGGTCGCGACGAACTCAGCCGCTTCGACGCGTCGGTCACGCTGCTCCGGGCAGGTCGTCGGCGCGTCAACGGCGAGGTCGTGCGCAAGCTGGTCGGCCGCCGCAGCGGTGTCGGCGAACGCCGCCAGCTGCATGCTGCGGGATCCGGACTGCTGCCAGGAGTCCGTGAGCTCCCTGAGCTCGAGATCCCAGCCGATGACCCGCCCCAACTCGTCGAGCTGGGTCCTCACCGTCGCCAGCATGTCTGCGGCCGCAGCCTGGGCGCGCAACCAGTGCTGCTGTGCCAACTGGACGTCCTCGGTTGACCCGTCGAGCTCGACGGCACTGGCGGCAGCAACGGCGTCTGCGAACGAGGCCACGGGTCCATCGGCGACTGCCGTGACGCCTGCCTGCCAGTCGGCCGGATCGGTCGGTCCCTCCAGTCGGACCGTGGTGACGGCCGCGACGACCGCTTCAGCGAGCGTGCCGAGCTCCGCGGCCGGCTCGGCGACCGCCTCGCGAGCATCGAGGATGGCGTCGACCCGCGCCATGTCGCCACCGGCACAGGCGGCGGCGACGAACACGAGCGAGAAGAGGACGGTGCGCATGGGCGCGGAGCGTAACGAGGGCCGTCGCCGTCCCGATCGCGACAACTCCTACCTTCTGCTGCATGAATCGACCCCGTCGCGCCCGACTCCTGCTGGCCGGCGTCCTCGTGACCCTCACGATCGCCAGTGGGAGGGCCGACGCGATCGACATCGTTGTCGAGGACGGTGCGGCCGCCACCGGCACGGTGACGCTGCGCCCGGCCTTCGCCGCCGTCATCGAGGGGTCACCCGCCGTCTTCACGGTGGGCAACGGCGGCGGGATCGCGGTCGACGCCGAGGTCCGGCTGAGTCGAGTCGGGGTCGCGGCCGGCTCTGACGCAGGCACCTCGGACACGAGGATCCACCTGGAGCCGGGCGAGCTGGCGCGGATCCAGGTCCCAGCCGGCGACGTCGACGGTGGGCTGGGCAGATTGGAGGTCGCCCTCGCAGGTGCCGACGACGCCGATGCTGCAACCCTGGTTGCGTTCGTCATCGAGGACCCCGCGCCCGCGGACGTGCAGGTCGACATGGTCGATGACGGCGTCGTGGTCTCCAGCGACGCTCCGACGGTCGTCTCGATCCAGGCGCGCCGTCGGTCCTGGCTCGGGACGGTTTCTTCGCAGGTCAGCACCCCGTCGGCGCTGCTCCAGCCGGACCACGTCGTGGAGCTGGGCGGCGCGCCGTGGCTGCCCGGCCCGTCGTGGACGGACGTGCTGGTCGTGGATCCTGCTGGCAGCGAGACGAGGGTGACGGTTCGAACGATGTCGCCGGTCCGCGATGCCGTCATCCTCGCCGGTCTTCTCCTTCTCGCCGTCGCTGTGGGAGCCAATCTCCGCGCGCGGCGGTCAGGCAGCCAGCCGCTGCCCGACTGAGGTTGCGGCGACGGCCGCCTCGAACCCAGGTGGCGGCTGGATCACCTGCCAGGCCCGCCGCGCGTCGCCGACGGCGTCGATCCCGAAGACGTCGTGACGGGCCAGGTGGATGGCCCATTCGAGGATGGGTGGCGCCAGCGGCAGCGCCCCGTCCAACAGCCGCGCGTCGCGGCGAACCACCGCCGCAAACAGCAGGCCCTTGGCCCGGTGGAAGCCCGTGCCGGCCGTGTGGGCCTCCGGCCAGTCGATCCGGCCGAGATCGTCCATTGAGGGCAGCCCGTCGAATGGTGGCTCCTCGCCACTGACCTGGGCCACCTCGACGCTGACCCACGCCAGCTGCAACTGTTGGCGCCGCGCCATGGGCATCGCGCCAGCCGACGCAACCAGGTCATGTGCCACCGCAAGCCGTGCCCGCGCCAATGCGACGTCGTTGCGTCCGACGGCGTCCGCGGTCAGCCCGATCGCCAGCATGGCCCGAATCACGACGTCGTCGCAGGCGTCGAACGCCGGAGCCTCCAGCGCCTCGGCAGCGTCATGCAGCCCCAGTTCACGAAGGATCCTCCCCTTCTCGGCGGCGATCCAGGGGGCCAGCGCGGGGTCGAGAATCGGCTCCCACCTCTCCCATGCGCAATCAGCCCGCCCCAGCCGCCCCCAGGCGATCCCCTCCCAGATCGCCGCGATGACCGGGTCGTCGATCACGGCGTCGTCGGGAATCCAGTGTTCAAGGTCGCGCACGCACCACACCCATCAGACGAGGACGACAGGATGCCCGACCAGCTCTGCCCTCATGTCGTCGGTTGTCCACACCGCACTCGGGACCGTGGCTTGGATCGCGACGGTCTCCGCTTGACTCGTCCTGGCTATCGACGGTGATGTAGTAACATTGCTACATCAGGAGCGAGACGATGACCAAGCGAACACGATCAAGCCGTGAGTTCAACCAGGACACGGGTGGAGCCAAGCGCGCAGCCAACAGCGGTCCCGTGTTCATCACCGATCGCGGCCGGCCCTCGCACGTCCTGCTCGCATGGGACGACTACCAGCGCCTCGCGTCACGTCACCCCGGCATGGTCGAGCTCCTCGGCCACCCCGTCGGTATCGAGAACATCGCTGTCGAGATTCCGACGTCGCGCGACCCTGCCAAGCCTGCCGAGCTCGGTTGATGTTCGTCCTCGACACGAACGTCGTCTCGGAGCTGCGCAAGGCGAGGGCCGGGATGGCCGACCCGGGTGTGACCTCATGGGCCGAGCAGACGCCCAGCCCGCTGATGTATCTGTCGGTGATCTCGCTGCACGAGCTGGAGCACGGTGTGCTGCTCCTCGAACGGCGCGATCAGGCCCAGGGCGACATCCTGCGGACGTGGCTCGACGCAAGCGTCGTGCCGGCCTTCGACAACCGGCTCCTGGACATCACGGCCGACATCGCCCGTCATGCCGCCGGGCTGCATGTCCCCGACCCAGCGCCCTTCCGTGACGCCCTCATCGCCGCCACTGCACTGCACCATGGCATGACGCTGATCACACGCAACGTGGCCGACTTCGAACGCTTCACGGACCTCGAGGTCAACAACCCCTGGTCCTGATCATCTACGCGCCTCAGGAGGGCTTCGGTGGCCGCAGGGTCGCGCGCGGCGATCTCGCGGCTGCACGCCACGCCGCGGCAACCAGTTCGAGGCGGCGCTCTGCGCGGGTCGCCAGCAGTCGACATTCCCCTGTCACCGCGGTCATATGTCTAGGAATATACTCCCAAGCATGGATACCGGGACTGCGATTCGAGAGGCACGCCGACGAGCCGGTCTGTCCCAAACGGAGCTTGCCCGACGCGCGGGGACGGCTCAGTCCGCCATCTCGGTCTACGAGACCGGAGCGAGCTCACCGTCCGTGGCCACGCTCGAGCGGATCTTGGCAGCCGCAGGCCAGACGTTGGAGATGCGGCCGCGAAGGAGGCGCTCGCCAGCCGCTGACCTGAACGGGCCGGTGGGACGCTTGGTTCGGTCGCGGATGCGAGATCTCCGTGGCGTCCTCCGCAAGTACGGCGCAACGGGCTTGCGGGTGTTCGGATCAGTTGCTCGCGGCGAGGACACGGACGCCTCAGATGTGGACCTGCTCATCGACGTACCCAAAGGCACGACGCTGGTGGACCTCGCGGGGCTGATGCTCGACCTGCGCGAGGTGCTCGGCCGCAACGTGGACGTACTCACAACTGGCGCACTCGATGGTGAGATGCGTGAGCGGGTGCTGTCCGAGGCGGTCCCGTTGTGAGTCGGACGCGCCACGATCGACTTCACGACATCCTCGAGGCGATCGCCGCAGTCCGCACCACCGAGGCCCGGCTCGATGAGGTCGGTGTGGGTCGGGAGGAGCGCGCGAGGGTGTCTTCAGTGATCCGCGAACTGGCAATCATCGGCGAGGCCGTCAGCCACCTTCCCGACAGGGACCGCAAGTCGGAACCCGCGATCCCCTGGCGGAACATCGCCGGAATGCGCGTGCTGCTCGATCATCTGTACCACCGCGTCGATCAAGGCGCCGTCTGGGCGACCGTTGACCGCGACCTTGGGCCACTCGAGGCTGCCGTGAGACGCCTCCTCGGCGAGGCGGACTGAGCCGCCGCTGCGAGCGGTCGGTGCCGTCAAGCGACGCCGGCAGCAACTGGCTTCGCCGTCAAGGTCACGCGGTTGCATGCAACTCCGGACGCCAACACCGCGCGCACATCGACTGGAGACACGACGAGGCCCCGCCGCAGCGGGGCCTCGTGATTCGTGCGGGACGGACTCAGAAGTCCATGCCGCCCATGCCGTGGTCGTGGTCACCACCGGCCGACGGCTCCGGCTCGGGCTTGTCGGCGACCAGCGCCTCGGTCGTGAGCAGCAGCCCAGCGATCGACGCGGCGTTCTGGAGCGCCGAGCGGGTGACCTTGGCCGGGTCGATGATCCCGGCCTTGACGAGGTCCACGTACTCGCCGGTCAGGGCGTTGAGCCCCTCGCCGGCAGGCAGGCCGCGAACCTTCTCGACCACCACGGAGCCCTCGAGGCCCGCGTTGGACGCGATCCAGAACAGCGGGCTGGACAGCGCCTTGCGGACGATGTTGGCACCGGTGGCCTCGTCCCCGTCGAGGTCGAGCTTGTCCAGCGCCGCCTCGGCGTGGATCAGGGACGTGCCGCCGCCGGCGACGATGCCCTCTTCCACGGCCGCGCGGGTCGCGGACAACGCGTCCTCGATGCGGTGCTTGACCTCCTTGAGCTCGGTCTCGGTGGCTGCACCGACCTTGACGACCGCGACACCGCCGGACAGCTTCGCGAGCCGCTCCTGGAGCTTCTCGCGGTCCCAGTCGGAGTCGGTCTTGTCGATCTCGGCCTTGATCTGGTTGATCCGGCCCGAGATGTCGTCGGCACCGCCGGCACCCTCGACGATCGTGGTGTCGTCCTTGGTGATCACGACCTTGCGGGCGCGACCGAGCAGGTCCACGGTCGTGTTCTCGAGCTTGAGGCCGACCTCCTCGGAGATGACCTGGCCGCCCGTGAGGATCGCGATGTCCTGGAGCATGGCCTTGCGGCGCTCACCGAAGCCCGGTGCCTTGACGGCCGCCGACTGGAACGTGCCGCGGATCTTGTTGACGACGAGGGTCGCGAGGGCCTCGCCCTCGACGTCCTCGGCGACGACGATCAGCGGACGCCCACCCTGCATGACCTTCTCGAGCACCGGCAGCAGGTCCTGCACCGACGTGATCTTCTGGTTGGCGACGAGGATGTAGGGGTCCTCGAAGACGACCTCCATCCGCTCGGGGTCGGTCACCATGTACGGGCTGATGTAGCCCTTGTCGAACTGCATGCCCTCGACGAAGTCGAGCTCCATGCCGAACGTCTGGGACTCCTCGACCGTGATGACGCCGTCCTTGCCGACCTTCTCCATCGCCTCGGCGATCTTCTCACCGATCTCGGGCTCGTTGTTGGCCGAGATCGCGGCGACGTTGGCGATCTTCTCCTTGTCGGAGCCGACCTCCTGGGCGCCGTTGAGGATGTCCTCGACGACCCGCTCGACGGCCGCGTCGATGCCGCGCTTGAGCAGCATCGGGTTGGCGCCAGCAGCGACGTTGCGCAGGCCCTCCTTGACGATGGCCTGGGCGAGCACGGTGGCGGTGGTGGTGCCGTCACCCGCCACGTCGTTGGTCTTGGTGGCGACCTCCTTGGCAAGCTGGGCACCCATGTTCTCGTAGGCGTCCTCGAGCTCGATCTCACGAGCGACGGTCACGCCGTCCTTCGTGATCGTGGGGGCGCCCCACTTCTTGTCGATGACGACGTTGCGGCCCTTGGGACCCAACGTGACCTTGACGGCGTCGGCCAGCTTGTTGACGCCCTTCTCCAGACGCCGGCGGGCGTCCTCGCTGAAGCTGAGAATCTTTGCCATGGCTGTGGTTCTCCTTTGCCTTCTGGCGTCAGCCGACGATCGCGAGGATGTCGCGAGCGGAGAGAATCAGGTACTCCTCGCCCTCGACCTTGACCTCGGTGCCGCCGTACTTGCTGAACAGGACGGTGTCGCCCTCGGAGACGTCCATGGGGATGACCTCTCCGGTGGTGTCCGAGCGCTTGCCCGGCCCGACTGCCACGACGCTGCCCTGCTGGGGCTTTTCCTTGGCGGTGTCGGGAATGACGAGACCCGAGGCGGTCGTCTGCTCCTTGTCGTCGAGCGTGACGATCACCCGGTCGTCGAGTGGCTTGATGTTGACTTTCTTCGCCAACGTGGAGCCTCCGTTGCGGGATGTGTGTGAGTGGTTCGGACCGTGGTCGTGGGCAGGGCCGTCTGGGCTTGGATTTCCCGTCCGGCGCCGGCTGGCACTCCCATGGTCTGAGTGCAAGGGACGCTAGCACTCGGTGGCTGCGAGTGCAAAGCCTCCTTGAGTCGCGGGCACGCAGGCAGCGCCGTGTTGAACGCCCCGGCCGTCGACCGGTGCGGGCTCCCCTGGGCGGCACACCCGTCACAGGCCCGCGCGGGGCGTGCGGAGGTCGCGCGCGAAAGGTCACGGTCCGTGACCCGATGTGAGCCGTCCGGGGTCGTCTCATGACGCTGCGCAACCTCCGGCCACTGAGGGGAGCCAAGGGGTGTCAATCGCGAGCAGGGTTGCGTATTGTGCAGTTTCCAACACGACCCGTCGTTGCCTCGGGGGCAGAGAACCGGTCTGGCGACGGCGGAAACTGGGAAGGAACCCCCATGTCACGGGCTTCGCGTTCTGCTCGCATCTACCGACTTGCCGTCGGCACGGCCGCCATGCTGCTCGGCGTGCTGCTGTTGACGCTTCCCGCACTCGCACAGGGGCAGGGCAACCCGCCCGACGTCGAGTGCGAGGGCCTGCTGTTCCTGGTCAAGGTCGACCAGGACGGCGACTTCCAGGAGGGCACCGACGACGTCGTCTCGGTGACCATCGCCCAGGATGGCCAGTCGGCCGACTGGACCTCGACCATCGGCATCGACCGAGTCGTGGCGAAGTTCGGCAATGACGACAACGTCTACAACCTGGACGAGGCCCTGGCCGGCAGCGTCGCGACCAACGGCCAGAACGCCATCAGTCACATCACCTTCTGCTACGACGTGGACGAGAGCCCGTCGCCGAGCCCCGAGCCTTCGCCGAGCCCAAGCCCCGAGCCTTCGCCGAGCCCGAGCCCCGAGCCTTCGCCGAGCCCGTCGCCCGAGGTCGAGGCCACCGTCGAGGCCACGGAGACGCCCACCGAGGCGGCCACGGTCCTGGACGTCGTGCTCGAGCGGCCCGAGGTCGAGGCCGATGAGCTGCCGGCAACCGGCACCTCATCCCTGCTCGCGTCCCTGCTGGGTGCCGGAAGCCTCGGGTTCGGTGGCCTGCTGTTGGCCGCAGAGTCTCGCCTCCGCCGCCGCGAGGAGGGCTGAGCCGTCCCCCGATTCGATTGACATCGGCCCCGCCTCACGGCGGGGCCGATGTCGTTGTCAGGGCCTGACTGCCAGGAGCCAGTCGTCGACTTCCTGGAACCCGACGTGGTGATAGACAGCGATGGCGCGGGCGTTGGCGCGCCGGACGTGCAGGGTGATGGGCAACCCCGGCCGTAGAGCGAGGGAGCGCCGGACGACCTCGGCCACCAGCCCTTGCGCGACGCCGTGTCCGCGCTCGGTGGCGCGCACGACGATGCCCGCGAGCTGGGTCCCCCACGTCGGGGAAGCGACCGACAGCTGGAGCTTCGCGTATGGCGCGCCGACGGGACCCACGACGAACAGCCGATGGGCCGGGATCATGGCGGCCATGCGGTCGCGGTAGCCGGCCACGCCGGCCTTTCCCGGGTGGGGCCCGAAGCCGTCGTCGACGTGCAGCGTGACCGCCAGCTGGGCCAGCCCGTCGAGGTCGGCCATCTCCGCCAGCCGGACACCCGGGTCGGCTTGGGTCGGCTCGATCGCGTCGGTCGGCCGGGACATGAGGACCTGGTCGTGGACGATCACGCCCGGGCCGGCCAGGTCGTCGCCGAGGCAGGCCTCCATGGCGGGCCGGTCGGAGACGGCGAGGCGCCACCGTCGTGACGGTGGGCCAGCGAGCTGGAGCAGTTCCGGGTCGCCACATGGCACGCACTGGTGCTGGCTGGTTGCCAGGCAGGCTGCCCATGCCCCGTCGCGCTCGGCGACCCGGAAGTCGCGGATCCCCTCCCCTTCCGCCGATCCCAGCGGGCCCAGGTAGCGGATCGTCCCGGGACGGTCGCGGTCGGCCGCCAGCCGCTCGGTGAGCCAGTCCCGGTCCTGCGGGGTGGCGCGTCGCCAGCGCACGCGCCTGCGGATGGCAGATGTCACGAGGCGAGCCGCAGGGCGGGGTCGACGGCGGCGCCGAGCTCGTCGGTGGCACCTGCCGCCAGCCGGTTCGACCCGGACGCCGCGACCATCGCCCCGTTGTCGGTGCACAGCGGGATGGACGGCGCGAGCAGGCGAACCCCGGCCTCCTCGCAGGCATCCGCCATCCATCCGCGCAGCCGCGAGTTCGCGGCCACTCCCCCCGCGAGCACGAGTTTCCCGATGCTCTCATCGGCGGCGGCACGCAGCGTCTTGGTCACCTGGACGTCCACGATGGCCTCCTGGAACGAGGCGGCAACGTCGGCGAGCACTGGCTCGATGCCGGCGGCCTCGAGGCGGCGCAGCTCCCGCACGACGGCCGTCTTGAGCCCGCTGAGCGAGAAGTTGTAGGTCCCGTCGTGCAGCAGCGCACGCGGAAAGGCGAACGCCGCCGGATCCCCGTCGCGGGCCAGCCGGTCGATCTCGGGCCCGCCGGGGTAGGTGAGCCCGAGAAACCTGGCGATCTTGTCGAACGCCTCGCCGGCGGCGTCGTCAATGGTTGCACCCAGCTCGCGGAACACGCCGTCGGCCTCCATCACGACGAGCGACGAGTGGCCGCCGCTGACAACCAGCGCGAGCACCGGTGGCTCCAGCTCGCCGAACTCGAGCTGGGCGGCCTCGACGTGCGCCCGCAGGTGGTTGACCGCGAGCAGCGGCAGGTCGGCGGCCAACGCCAGGGCCTTGGCGCCGGCAACGCCGACCAGGAGCGCGCCGGCCAGGCCGGGCCCGGTCGTCACGGCGACCGCGTCCATGTCCGAGAGGTTGCAGCCGGCTTCCACCAGCGCCCGGTCGATCATGGGCTGGAGGAGCTCGAGGTGGGCGCGGGCCGCCACTTCGGGCACCACGCCCCCGTAGGGCGCATGCAGGTCCACCTGCGACGCCACGACGTTGGCACGAACCGTGAAGCGGTCCTCGACGATGCCGACCGCGGTCTCGTCGCAGGAGGTCTCGATCCCGAGCACCAGCATCATCTGCCTCCAGGTGCGATGGCGGGCGGCCGACTCATGATGATGGCGTCGGCATCTTGGTAGTAGTGGGGGCGGCGGCCGGCCTCGCAGAAGCCGCGGGATTCGTAGAGGGCGATCGCCGCGGCGCTGTCGGCACGGACCTCGAGGGTGACGGGGCCGGCGTCCCGGGCCCCCGCGTCGTCAAGCAGGCGGTCCAGGAGGGCGGTGGCGATGCCGTGGCGGCGGTGCACCGGGTCGACGGCGATGGCGAGCAGGTGGCAGCCGTCGGGGGCATCCCAGGTGCCGGCGAAGCCGACGAGGTGGCCGTCGAGCTCGGCCGCCAACCAGTGGCGGCCAGGAGCGCTGATCTCCTGGGCGTACTGCGTGGCCGACAGGTGCACCTGCGCGCCGCCGAGGGCAACGCAGCCGTCGGCCTCGTCGGCGCGAAGAGGGCGGATGATCATGCGTTTCCCCGAGCCGTGACGCCACCCCGGAGGCGGCCGCGCTGTTCCCAGCCGATGCGGGCGTCGGCCTCGCGCAGGTACAGCGGCGTGACCTCGTCGGGACGTTGCGTCTCCTCGCGAACGAACCGGGGGACAGCCAGTGCCGCAAGGTGCTCGGCCATCGGGCAGGCCAGGGCAGGGTCGCCGATCTCGGCACGGGCGTCGGCCAGCACGTCAGACCACGCCAGGGCCCCGTCCCCCACGGCGAGGACCTCCTCGCCGCGGCCTTCGATCTCATTGGCGACGTGCTCGGCCGTGCCGACGGCCGGCTCGGTCAGTCGCGCCATGCCACCCGGGACGGGCGCGTACAGCGCCCAGAAGACCTCCCGGCGACGCGCGTCGATGACTGCCGCGACTGGCCTGTGGGCGTGGCGGGCCTGGTGGGCCAGGACGTCGAGGCCCGTGACCCCCACGATGGGCAGGCGTCGGGCAGCCGCGAAGGTCCGGGCCGTCACGAGCCCGACGCGCAGGCCGGTGTAGAGGCCCGGGCCACGACCGACGACGACACCGGTGACGTCTGCGGCGGCGCGGCCGGCCTGTTCGAGGCAGAACCGGATGGCTGGCGCGAGGAACTCCCCGTGCCGCTGCGAGACCGCCAGCCCGGCGGTCGCCAGCGGCCGCTCGTGGTCGCACACGGCGACCGACGTCCGGGACGTCGAGGTGTCGAGGGCCAGCAGCAGCATCGCTCAGCTCTCGGCGCTGGAGATCGCGACGGCCAGACCCGGCAGCGACGTGACGCTTGCGGACCAGCCCGGCGCCCTCGCCTCCCAGTCGCCTGCACCATGGATGGTGATGGCACGGGCGTCGCCGTCGCCGAGGTGGTCGATCTCGATGAGGAGCCGGTTCGCGGGGAGCACGGCGTCGACGGTGTCGCCCCATTCGATCACCGTGACGACGTGGGCCGACAGCACGTCGTCGCCGAGGCCCTCGATCTCGGAAAGCCGGTCGAGCCGGTAGACGTCGACGTGGACGAGCGGAACACGACCTCCATCGTGGTTGCGGAGCAGCACGAAGGTCGGCGAGGTGATCGGCGTGTCGATCCCGAGCCCTGTGGCCAGGCCCTTGACCAGGCACGTCTTGCCGGCGCCGAGCTCGCCGGACAGGGCAATCACGTCGCCGGAGAGCAGGGTTTGGCCGATCACCGCGCCAAGCGCCTGGGTGGCGCCGGGCCCGTCCGATGTCAGGGACAGGTTGACGGCCACGATTCAGCCCGCGGTCGTCGGGCGTCCCGGTCGGCGTGCCTGGTTCATCCCGCGTCCCGCACCGCAGCCTGTCGCGCCCGCAGCTCCTGGAGGGCCTGCCGGCCGGTCGGCAGACGGCCCTCCAGGACCGCCTTGGCGGTGCGGATGTCCCGAGCCATGTCGGACATGCGTGTCGGGGAGCCGCGCAGCGCGTCGTAGGGCGAGTGCGTCGGCACGACCGTGACCCCGTCGAAGGCGTCGAACCGGAAGCCGATGACCCGTTCCATCGGAACGGGCTTGCCGAGCAGCATCCAGGTCACCAGCTCGCCGAAGGCCACGATGACCTTTGGGCGCACGTTGGCGATCTGGGCGACGAGATTGTCACGGCAGGCCTCGATCTCGGCCTCGACCGGGCGTCGGCTCGAGCCGGGAAAGCACTTGACCATCGATGTCACGTAGCAGCTGGACCGGTCGATCTTCGCGTCGCTGAGCAGGTTGTGCAGGAGGTTTCCGCCTGCACCGGCGAACGGCGAGCCGGCAAGGTCCTCGGGGCGGCCCGGGGCGGTGCCGATCAGCATGAGGTCGGCGGGCGCCGGCCCCTCACCGAAGACGATCCTTGAGCGCGTCACGGACAGGGTGCAGCTGTCGCAGCCCTGGAGGTCCCGCTCGACGTCCTTGAGCGACGGCACGTCGTCCGGGGACAGCACGAGTGGGTTGACGGGCAGTTCCACGATGGTGGGCGCGGCCTGCACTGGCACTCCTGGATGGGCATTGCGGACAGGGAGGACAGGGGTCGAGATGCGCCGTCACGGGGGCGTCGCGACCGAGGCGCGAGCCTAGCGGACCAGCGCAAATCACGGCCGCGAAAACCTGCGCAATGCGGCCGAATTCGATCGATTTCGGGCGTCCTGAGCCGAATCAGGCCGCCGCCAGCGGGCCTCGCCTGGCGGCTTCGGCGACCGCCTCGACGGCCAGGTGCGTGACCATGTCGAGATCGGCGTCCACCTGGCCGGTTGAGAGGCAGAACAGCGCGTCGCCGTCGTAGTTGGTGTGGGCGGGCCGGACCGCCCGGACGATCCCGGAGTGACCGAGATCAGCCACGCGGTGGGCCTCGGACTTCGTGAGCCTCACGTTGGTCACGATGGCACCGATGACCGTGTTCTGCGTGGGGCCCCACTGTGCTGTGCTGGCCGCGAGCAGCGCCTCGGGATCGAGCGGGAACCGCGGCGCGCCCTGGGGGGCAGACGTTCCGACCAGGGTGGTTCCGTCGTCGCCGATGACCTCACCGACGGCGTTGTTGACGACCAGGGCCCCGACGATCACGTCGCGGTTGGTGCGCACGGCGATTCCCTGCCCACCGGGTCGTCCATGCTCGAGGCCGCCGACCTTGGCCACGTGCGCGCCGGTGCCGGCGCCGACCTGGCCCTCTGGCGGATCGTCGGTCGTGGCGGCCTCGGCGGCCTGCCAGCCGCTGTCGGCCGTGGGTCGTTCCTCGGGCACCATCACGCCCAGGTCGAGGATGATCGCGGCGCCGACGATCGGAACGATTCCGGGCCCGACGGCGTAGCCGATCCCCTGCTCCTCCAGCCAGCGGACGACGCCGTCGGCCGTCGCCAACCCGTAGGCCGAGCTGCCGGACAGGACGACGCCATGGCAGACGGTCAGCTTGCCGTTGGGACCCAGGGCGATGGCCTCGCGGGTGCCGGGAGCCGCGCCCCGCACCGCCAGCGCCGCCAGCGAACCGGCCGGGGGAAGGATGACGGTGCAGCCGCTGACGCGACCGGGCGAGGTCCAGGTGCCGACCCGGACGCCGTCAACCCCGAGCGCCATCGGACGCCCCCTTCGTGGCGATGCGAGCGATCGTCTCGCTGACGTCGTCCGGTGCCTCGAGGTGCAGCTGGTGGCCACGCCCCGGCAGGACGACGAGGTCGTCGGTCCCGGCGAGCGCGGCGAGCTCGCGGCTGAGCCATGACGGCAACACGATGTCGCGGTGGCCGCTCATGACCGCGGTGTTGGCAGGGAGGTCTCGGCACGCGTCACGGCCGCTCCAGCGATCGAGCGCGCGCGCGATCCCGCGGATCATCCGCGGGTCGGCGTCCATCCACAGCTGCTCGGTCAGGTCGACGTCGGCCGGGTCGGGTCGACGCCCGAAGGCGACCAGCCGGAAGGCCAGGTGCGACAGGTCCGTCGAACGGCGGGTCACAGCGACGACCGGACGGAATTCGCGCAGTCGGATGAGCCGGCCGCCAAGGTGCAGTCGCCGTTCCAGGTGTGCCAGCGGCCCGTCCACCACGTCCCGATCCGTGAACGACGTCGCCGACCCGACGAACACGACGCCCGTCACGCGCTCGGCGCAGAACCCGGGATCGTCGCGGTACAGCTGGAGGATCGCCGCCCCACCCAGCGAGTGGCCGACGAGCGTGACGTGCTCTGCCCCGGCGAACTCGATGACGGTTCGAAGGGCACGACCGAGAACGTCCATCGACCAGGTGGCGGGAGCATCGCTGGTTCCGTGACCGGGCTGGTCGTAGGTCACGACGTGGAACCGGTCGGAGAGCCGCCGCACCTGCTTGTGCCAGACCGCGTGCGAGTTCGACCAGCCGTGGACGAGGACGACGACCGGGAGGTCCGACGGCCCGTGGCGATGCACGTAGATGCGACCGTCGGGCCCGGTGACGAACGCCGGGCGGCCATAGGGGGTGGGGTCGCCGGCAAACGGTGCCTGGCTGACGTCGCGAAGCAGGGTGCGTTCGGCCACGGCGCCGGCGGCGGCCCCGGCTGCCGCGGACGCGGCCAGGATTGCCGGCCGTCGCAGCCGGCGTGCGATCGCGAGCAGCCGCTCGCGGTTGTCGCGAACCCAGCGGAGCGTGGAAGCCATCACGGTGACCGTGACGCGCACCAGGACGAGCATGGCCCGGACCGATGCGCGGATGCCCGCGAAGGCCCAGTCGAGGGCGGTGTCGACCCCCCGGGTCACGGCGTCCCAGTCCACCTGGTGGGGGTGCTCGTCGAGTTCGGCGGTCGGCTGGTGCTCGTTCACCGTGTCCGTCATGACGCTCGCGACACCCGCGACGAGATGCCAGTCGCGATCTCGTAGGTGATGGTGCCGACCCGTTCGGCCCAGTCCTCCATCCGAACCTCCTCGCTGCCCTGCCGGCCGAGCAGGACGACCTCGTCGCCGTTGGCCGGCGGCTGGTCGTCGAACCATACGAGCACCTGGTCCATGGTGACGGTCCCGACGAGGGGGCGGCGCCGCCCGCCGTGCAGCACGACGGCGTTGTTGGTGAGCAGCCGCGGCACGCCGTCGGCGTAGCCCACGGGCAGGGTGGCGACCCACCCGTCGGCTGGGGCGTGCCAACGGTGTCCGTAGGAAACGGGCTGGCCGGCGGCGATCGTCTTGACGTGACTGACCGCGGTGCGCAGCGAGCCGACCGGGCGCAGGTCGTGGTCGCGCGCATCGACGTCGCGGCTCGGCGACAGCCCGTACACGGCGATGCCGACCCGCACCATCGTGTGCCGAGAGCGCGGGTGGGTGAGCGTGGCCGCCGAGTTGGCGGCGTGGACGTACGCCGGCTCGACGCCGAGGTCGGCAGCGACGGCAAGGGCCTGGTCGAAGCGGTCCAGCTGGAGGTCGGTCGTCGGGTCGCCGGGTTCGTCGGCCCGGGCGAGATGCGTCCAGATCCCGGCGACCTGGAGCCGGCCGGTGCCACCGACGTGCTCGAGCAGCTTGGCCCACTGGTCCATCGGGGCTCCGACCCGGCCCATGCCGGTGTCGACCTTCAGGTGCACGTCCAGCTGGCGTCCGTCGGCGGCGAGCGCGTCGGCCAGCTCGGTCGAGTACACGGTGGGGGTCAGGCCGGCCCGGATCAGGGACCGGGCAGCGCCGGGTGGGGGCTCGGACAGCAGCAGGATCGGGGCCCCGAGCCCGGCAGCACGCAGCTCCTCCCCTTCGCTGACGGTCGCGACGGCGAGCCAGCCGGCCCCCTCGTCGAGGGCAGCCCGAGCCACGGTCGCCGCGCCGTGGCCATAGCCGTCCGCCTTGACGACGACGCACAGCTCGGCGCCGCCAGCGCTGGCCGACAGCATGCGGATGTTGTGGCGTACCGCGTCCAGGTCGATGGCGAAGCGGGTGGGGCGCAGCGGCGAGCTCATCGCAGCTCGAACGGGAAGGTCGGATCGGTCACGGCCAGGGTCCGGGCCTCCTCGAGGGCGCGCGGGAGGCATTCCAGCACGCCATGGGCCGTGCCGCGCCCAGCTGCCGCGGCGGCGGCCAGGTCGCCCGCCAGGCCGTGCCACCATGCGGCTCGCGCGACCGCCAGCGGCACGTCGTCTGCCTTGGCGATCGCCGCGCCGACGACGCCGGCCAGCACGTCGCCGGTCCCGCCCGAGCCGAGCCCGGGGCCGCCCGTGGGGGTCACCCACACCCGGCCGTCCGGCGCCGCGACGATCGTCGAGGGACCCTTCGCGAGGATGGTGGCGTCCAGCAGATGCGCCAGCCGCGGGACGCTGGCGGCCCTGTTGGCGAGCGCGCTGGCCCCGTCAGGGTGGATGCGGGCGAGCTCGCGGTCGTGCGGCGTCAACACGAGCGTGCCGGCGTGGTCAGCCAGCGCCGTCGGGTCGTCACGATGGACGTTGAGGGCGTCGGCGTCCAGGACGAGCCTGGAGGCCGAGGTGCGCAGGTGCTCCACGACGACACCGACGCCGGGGGTCGTGCCAAGGCCGGGTCCCGCGACCACGACGTCCACGTGCTCGAGCAGCGGCGCGAGGGCGGCGACCGCGTCCGCCGACAGGCAGCCGTCCTCCGACGGCAACCCACGGGTCATGATGGACGGGTCATGGGCAGCAACCTCGTCGCGAACGACGGCGGGCGTGGCGACCGTGACGAGCCCGGCACCGGCGCGAACGGCCCCGATGGCCGACATGGCGGCCGCACCAGACGTCCCGGCGGCGCCGGCCACCACCACGGCCACGCCGCGCGTCCGCTTGTCGTCGTCCGGTCGCAAAGCGGCCGGGGCGGCACCCGCAGCCGTGAGCGCCTCCCAGTCCGAGGCGCCGTGCCAGTGGTCGCCGAGTCCGATCACGGTCACGCGCCCGGCGTGCTGGCGTCCGGGCGGCAGCAGCAGCCCGCGCTTGAGCGCACCGAAGGTCACGGTCGCGGCGGCCGTGACCGCGACGGTGGCGGCGGCGCCCGTGTCGGCGTCGATGCCCGTCGGGATGTCGCAGGCCACGATCGGCACGTCGGTTGTGGCGAGCAGCCGGCAGGCGTCGCCGATGGGGCCGCGGGGCTCGCCGGTTGCGCCGGTTCCCAGCATGGCGTCGATGATCACGTCGGCCCACGCGATCGCGTCGGCGGCCTCGTCGAACCCGTCGCTGGTCCGCCCGCGCACCGAGCGCCAGCGGCGCCGGTGTTCGGCGGCTTCCTCCGACATGTCGGCGTCGAGGCCGGTGACGGCGATGACCCACGGCAAGGCACCGAGGGCGCGCAGGTGCAGCGCCGCGGCCCAGCCGTCGCCGCCGTTGTTGCCATGGCTGGCGAAGATGGCGACCTTGAGCCCGTAGGCGTGGCCGGCGTGCCGGACGACCTGTCGGGCCAGCCCGGCGGCCGCGCGGTCCATCAGGTCTGCCCAGGTGGCACCGTGCTCGACCGCCGCGGCATCGGCGGCTCGGGCACCCGCCGCATCCTGGAGCGGTACCGCGAGCATGGGTGAGCCGGTCACTCGACCGTGACCGTCTTCGCCAGGTTCCGAGGCTGGTCCACGTCGGCGCCGCGGGCCGTGGCGACGTGGTAGGCGAACAACTGGAGGGGTACGACCAACAGGATCGGCGCGGCCAGCTCGAGCGACGCGGCGGGAACCTCGATGATGGCGTCAGCGTGCTCCTTGAGGTCGGCCGTCGCGCCGGCCGTCCCGATCGCCAGGACGGAGGCCCCGCGCGCCTTCACCTCCTGGATGTTCGAGACCATCTTGTTGAAGACGTGCCCCTCCGGTGCCAGGGCAACGACCAGCGAGCCTTCCTCGATGAGCGCGATCGGCCCGTGCTTCATCTCGCCGGCCGGGAAGGCCTCGGCGTGCAGGTAGCTGATCTCCTTGAGCTTGAGGGCTCCCTCGTAGGCGATTGGCAGCCCGGTGTGCCGGCCGATGAACATCGTGTATCCGACGTCGGCCCATCGCCGCGCGAGCTGACGACACAGGTCGTCGGTGGCCAGCGCCTCGGTGACGAGGGCGGGCAGCTGCTGGAGACGGCCAAGCCGGTCCTCGCACTCGGAGGGGAACAGCGCGCCACGAACCTGCCCGACGTACAGGGCGGCCAGCAGGCACGCGACGATCTGGGTCGAGAAGGTCTTGGTCGCGGCCACGCCCACCTCCGGGCCGGCGTGGGTGTACAGGACCGCGTCGGCCTCGCGGGCAAGCGTGGAGCCGACGACGTTGCAGATCGCGAGCACGGGCGCACGCTGGTCGCGGGCGTGGGCGGCGGCCGCGATCGTGTCGGCGGTCTCGCCGGACTGGCTGATGGCGATCACGAGCGTGTGCGGGTCGAGGATCGGGTCGCGGTAACGGAACTCGGAGGCGACCTCGACCTCGACCGGAACACCGGCCCAGTGCTCGATGGCGAGCTTGCCGACCATGCCGGCGTGCAGCGACGTGCCGCAGGCGACGATGAAGACCTTGTCGATCGACGACAGCTCGCGCTCGTCGACCCGCAGCTCGTCAAGATGCAGCCGGCCGTCACGGACGCGCTCGCGGAGGGTCTCACGGACGGCCTCGGGCTGCTCGTGGATCTCCTTGAGCATGAAGTGGTCATAGCCCTGTTTCTCGGCGGCGGCCAGGTCCCACGTCACCTCGAACGCGTGCGGCTCTGCCGAGCCGCCGTCAAGGTCCATCACGGTCACGCCGGTGGGGGTGACCACGGCGACCTGGTCATCGAGGAGGGCGGCGACGTGACGCGTCTGGGCGATCAGCGCCGCGGCGTCGGAGGCGCAGTAGCCGACGCCGTCGGCGTGGGCCACAAGCAGCGGAGCCTCACGCTTGGCGACGACGATCGTGTCCGGCGTCTGGGCGTCCATGACGCACAGCGCGAAGGCGCCGTCGAGCGTGGCGATCGTGCGGCGGACCGCGGTGGCGAGGTCGGTGCCGGGATCGTCGGCAAGGTGGCGCGCCACCAGGTGGGCCACGACCTCCGTGTCCGTGTCGGACGTGAAGGTGTCCGCGTCGAACCCGGCCCGGAGCGCCTCGTAGTTCTCGATGATGCCGTTGTGGACCACGGCGATGCGGTTGGTTGGGTCGGCGTGCGGGTGCGAGTTGCGGTCGTTGGGCTCGCCGTGAGTGGCCCAGCGGGTGTGGCCGATGCCGCTGGAGCCCGGCAACGACTGGCCGTCGAGCGCGTTGACGAGGTTTGCCAGCTTGCCGGCCCGCTTCACGATGCGCAGCGCCGCGGTCTCGCCGCCAGACTGCACGACGACGCCGGCGGAGTCATACCCCCGGTACTCCAGGCGGTGCAGGCCGGCCAGGATCTGTTCGAGCGCGTCAGGGCGCCCAGTGACGCCGATGATGCCGCACACGAGCGAACCGATCGCAGGGGAAGGAGGCCGGCCAAAGGCTACCGACGCCCCTGTCGCACCCGCCCCGCCCGTTCGTCAGCCTCTGTGTCTCGCTGCCGCGGGATCGGGCGCCTCCGAGACACGTCTATCGCGGGCTCGATGGGATCACGCGTTCCGTGTCTCGCCTGCGCGGCATCGAGCGGCTGCGAGACACGCTTGTTCAGCCACCGAAGGTGTCGAGGATGGCGGCGAGGCCTTCGGCCATGCGCTCGGCCTTGACGCGATACCACGGGACGTTGAACATCAGCTCGTCCGCGTGCGGGTGATACTCGGCCAGCCGGTCCTTGACCTCGTCGGGGGTGCCGGCGACGGCGTAGCGGTCGACGGCGTCGTCGGGAACGGCGGCACGCAGCGCCTCGACGTTCGTCGGATCCTTCTTGAACACCTCTCGGAGCTGGCCGGTCAGGTGCCCCTCGCCGTTGGCCTCGAAGATCGCCTGGTAGTTCGGGGTCGTCCCGTAAAAGGCGATCTGCTGCTTGGCCTCCTCGCGAGCCCGGTCCCGATCTTCGCTGATCGAACAGATGAAGCTCTGGACCAGCTCGAAGTCGCTGCGTTCGCGGCCCGCGGCGGCCAAGGCCTCGTCGATCCTCGGTTGCACGCTGCCGGTGATGTAGGCCAGCGACGTGAGCGGATGCCCAAGCAGCCCGTCGGCGTGCGTCGCGGCCGCGCGGGTCATCAGCGGCCCGACGGCCGCGACGAACACGCGCGGCAGGGGGCGGTCGTTCGGCTTGGGCTTGCCGTCGATGCCATGGCGGACGACCCGGTAGATGTCGCCCTCGAACGTCGCGTCCTCCCCGCGGGCCATGCGCCACACGGCCTTCATCGCCTGGACGTACTCGGCCATCCGCTTGGCCGGCTGGGCGTACTCCGCCGAGAAACGATCCGTGATGATGCGGTGCACCTGGCTGCCGAGCCCGATCACGAAACGGTCGTTGCTCAGCTCGCACAGGTCCAAGGCGGACATCGCCGTGATCGTGGGTGACCGGGGAAACGCCAGGGTGATGTCGGTGCCGATGCGAATCCGGCCGGTGTGGGCGGCGAGGACCGCGGACTGCACGATCGAGTCCTGCGTCGTCTCGGGGACCCAGACCGAGTCGAAGCCCTTGTCCTCGATGGCCTTGGCGAGCGGCCCGAGCAGCGGGTAGGGCCCTCCAATGGCGATGCCGAGCGTGGCCATGCTGCGTTCCAACATTTCCGGGAGAAGGTGCACCGGACGGTAGTGCTGTGAGAGGATTGGCAGGACATCGCACCAGGGAACGGTTGTCCCGTGGCAACGTTTGAAACCAGGCCGCTGACCCCCGACACGTGGGAGGACTTCCTGCGGGTCTTCGGTGTCAACGGCGCCTACGACGGGTGCTGGTGCATGTTCTTCCGCCAGACCGGCGCCGAGTACAGCGAGGGCCGCGGTGAGTCGAACAGGGTCGCGATCCGCAACCTGTGCAACGACGGCCGTCAGCCCGGACTCGTCGGCCATCTCGACGGTGAACCCGCCGGATGGGTGTCGATCGGCCCACGGACCGAGTTCGGCCGGATCCTGCGCTCACCACTCTTCAAGGATGACGAGCCCGACAACGATGCCGTCTGGTCGCTGGTCTGCCTGTTCGTGCACCGTGACCATCGAGGCCGTGGCATGACGCGCCATCTGGTGGAGGGTGCGGTCGAGCACGCCCGAGCCAACGGCGCCGCCCGTGTGGACGCCTACGCAATCCACCCCGACGGCCGCGCCGCCAGCGAGCTGTATCACGGCACCCCCGAGATCTACCGGGCAAGCGGCTTCACCGAGGTGTTCCGCCCCAACGACAACCGCGTCCTCATGCGCCGCGACCTGGGCTGAGGCACACTCCTGCCGGTCCTGTGGCCCGGGGACTCAGACGACCGTGAGCTCGGAAGTGACAAGGCCGGCGATGCGCTCGGCGGTCTGCTCCGCATCCTCGGTGGTCGCGGCCTCGACCATGACGCGGACCACCGGCTCCGTCCCCGACGGGCGGACCAGCACCCGGCCGCCGTCGCCCAGCCGCTCCTCCTCGTCGGCGACCGCCGCCCAGACCTTGTCGGCGTCGTCCAGCCGTGAGCGGTCGACGTCCGGGACGTTGACGAGCACCTGCGGCAGGCGCGTCATGACCCGCGCCAGGTCCTCGAGGCTCTCGCCGGTCCGCCGCACGGCCGTCAGCAGGCGCACGGCGGTGAGCACGCCGTCACCTGTGGTCGCGTGCTCGAGCAGGATGACGTGACCGGACTGCTCGCCGCCGAGGTTGTATCCACCGGCGCGCATCGCCTCGAGCACGTGGCGGTCACCGACCTGGGTCTCGACGACGTCGACACCCAGACCGTGCATGGCGTGCCGGAAGCCCAGGTTGGTCATCACGGTCGTGACGACCGTGTCCTGCGCGAGCGACCCGAGGACGTGCATCCGCTGCGCGAGAATCGCCAGGATCACGTCCCCGTCGACCTCCGCACCCTGGTGGGTGGCTGCGATCAGCCGGTCTGCGTCGCCGTCGTGCGAGATGCCGGCGTCGGCCGAATGGTCGATGACGGCCTGGCAGATGACGTCCGGGTAGGTCGAGCCGGCCTCCTCGTTGATGTTGGACCCGTCCGGCTCGCAGTTGATCGTGATGACCTCGGCCCCGAGGTGGCGGTAGACCTGCGGCGCCACCTGGCTGGCGGCGCCATTGGCCCCGTCGACCACGACGCGCAGCCCCGTCAGGTCGACGTCCGTGATCGACACCAGGTGCTGGACGTAGCGCGAGACGGCGGCCGCGTCCCGCAGGCGCCGGCCAACCGCCATGCCCGTGACTCGGCGGCCCTCGTCGGCCTCGATGAGCTGCTCGAGACGGGCCTCCTCGTCGTCGGTCAACTTGAAGCCGTCGGGTCCAAAGATCTTGATGCCGTTGTCGCCCACCGGGTTGTGTGACGCGGAGATCATCACGCCGGCGGCGGCGCTGCTCGTGGCAGTGAGATGCGCCACACCGGGCGTCGGCATGACGTCGACGCTCACGGCGTCACCGCCGGCCGAAGTGAGCCCGGCGATCAGCGCCGCCTCGAGCATCTCGCCCGACCAGCGAGGGTCACGCCCGATGAGGATCGAGGGCCGCGTGACGCCCTCCTCGTCGAGGACCGTCACGAGCGCACGACCGATCGACAGGGCGAGTTCGGGCGTCAGGTCGACGTTGGCCTCGCCACGAACGCCGTCGGTCCCGAAGATCCTGCCCATGGTTCTACACGCACGACTCGCCGTCGACGCCGCGATCGCACAGCACGGTCATCTCGACGGTCTTGACTCGGTACCCCTCGGTGATGGGCTCCGCGAAGACATGCAGGCGTTCGCCCTTCTGAGCGTCGTCGCCCAGCCCGATGACGTCGACCGTGACCTCCCACAGGTCGCCCTCGGTCGGTGCGACGACCAGCTGGATGTCGGAGGGTGGCTCGGTCGATGCCCGGAGCTGCGCCACCATCTGGGCGAGTGTCGTCATGTCGTCGGACTGTGGGGCCTCCCCGCCGTTTGCCGTGATGATCTCGGACGTGACGTCGAACGTTCCGCCCGCCAGGGCCAGGAACGCGTAGTTGGCCCAGCCGGTGACACCGTCGGCGGTCACCTCGATCCACAGTCCGCTGTCGAGCAGCCGGTCGTCGCCGGTCGCCGTTGCGCTCCCCGTCGGGTCGAGCTCGTTGACGATGCCGAAGTCGACGCCTGGCCCGGATCGGACGTTGAGCGTGTCGTCGTGCGCCACACCGACGACGAGATAGGCCGCGTTGGCGATTGCCCGCCCGAACGGCTCGCCCGGGAACTCGCTGCCCGTGGGGGCCGTGCTCGGACCCGTTGTCACGGCTGGCGACGTGGTCTGGATCGCCGTCTCGGAAACGGTCGGGTCGGGCGTGTCGTCCGAGCATCCGGCGAGGGTCAGGCCGAGCACGAGACCGATGGCAATGATCGAGCGCACGACAGGTTCCCTCGCGGATGTCGATGACACGATACGTCCCTGTCCTCGCCGGTCGGTGGCGCCACTCCCGTCCCAACGGACTTGGCCGCACCCGAAGGTGCGGCCGTCGCCGGATTGCGGGTCAGCCGCCGGTCACCGCTTCGAGAACTGGGGGGCGCGCCTCGCCTTCTTGAGGCCGTACTTCTTGCGCTCGACCTTGCGGGCGTCACGGGTGAGCAGGCCGGCGGCCTTGAGCTCCCCGCGCCACTCCGGGTTGATCTCGACCAGTGACCGTGCGATGGCCAGGCGCAGGGCGCCGGCCTGGCCAGTCGTGCCACCGCCGTGGATGCGGGCGGCCACGTCCCACTTGCCGGCCTGCTCGAGGAGGGTGAACGGCTCGGCCACGTGCGAGCGGAGCTTCTCGGTCGGGAAGTAGTCGTCGAGCGTGCGACCGTTGATCTGGAACTGGCCGGAGCCGCTGGTGACGCGGGCGCGGGCGACCGAGGACTTGCGGCGGCCGACGTGGATGGTGATGTCGCTCATGGTGGTCCTCAGACGTTGGGGAGCGGCTGCGGCTGCTGGGCCTGGTGCGGATGCTCGGGTCCGGCGTAGACCTTGAGCTTGCGGACCATGGCGCGCCCCAGCTTGTTCTTGGGGAGCATGCCCTTGACGGCCTTCTCGACGACCTGTTCAGGCTGGGTCTCGAGCATGCGCATGAAGGGAACGGAGGTGAGGCCGCCGGGGTAGCCAGAGTGGCGGTTGTAGACCTTCTGGCTGTCCTTGACGCCGGTCAGCCGGACCTTGTCGGCGTTGACGACGATCACGTGGTCGCCCATGTCCATGTGCGGCGCCCACGTGGGCTTGTGCTTGCCCCGCAGGACAGTGGCGATCCGGGTCGCGAGGCGTCCGAGGACCTCGTCGGAGGCATCGACGACGTACCAGTCGCGCTGGATGTCCTTCGCGGACGGGGTCCAGGTGCGCATTGCAGCGGGCCTTTGCGGGTTCGTGGGCCCAGCGAGCAGCACCGTGGATGGGCGCACATGCCGGGCATGAAAGACGCGGCCAGCCGATGGCGAATGGCAGGCTTGCCATTCAAGCGGGCCGCAGGCCGGGAGGGTACCGGCGGTCGGTGCAGGCGGTCAACCAGACGGGCGGTGCGGCGCATCCGCAAACGGGCGCGGGTAGCGGACGGCCTCGAGGGTCAGCCCGTGCGGTGGTGCGACCCGGGCGGCGGCCGACCGGTCGCGAGCCTCGAGAACCTCCCCAAGCCAGTCCACGGGACGACGTCCCTGCCCGACCTCGACGAGGCAGCCGACGATCGAGCGGACCTGCTGGTGGCAGAACGCCGGGCCGCGAAGCTTCACGTGGACCTGGTCATCCCGTCGAGCGATCGTGAGCTCGTCGATGCGCCGGAGGGTGGTGCGGCCGTCCGCACGTCGACAGAAGCTGGCGAAGTCGTGCTCGCCGACCAGGGCCTTGGCCGCCTGCTGCATCGGCCGCAGCCGCAACGGCCGGGCGAGATGCCATACCCGGTGGCGGTCACGCGGGTCGATCGCGGGGCCATCGGCGACGAGGTAGCGGTATTGGCGTTCGGTCGCGCTGAACCGGGCGTCGAAGTCTGGCGAGACGTTGCTCGCGGACCAGATCGTGATCTCGTCGCCGACCAGCCGGTCGAGCCGTGATGCCAGCCTGGGCAGGTCGGGCTCGTGCTGGACGTCGACATGGACGACCTGCGCCAGCGCATGGACACCGCGGTCGGTCCGTCCGGCGCAGGTCGTCGCGACGTCACGGCGCAGCAGCCGGCCGAGCGCGTCTTCGAGGGTGCCCTGGACGGTGCGGCGATCCCGCTGCCGTGCGAAGCCGAAGAAACCGCCGCCGTCGTACGCCAGGTCGATTCGCAGTCTGACCGGCCCGGCGGGGGCGGCGTCCTCGCTCAGTCCTCGTCCTCGTCGGCGTCCGACGGGTCGGCGTCGACAGCGTCGTCCGCCAGCTCCTCGTCGAAGTCGTCGGCGATCGCCTCGTCCTCGGCCTCGTCGTCCTCGTCCTCGGCCTCGTCGTCCTCGACGCCGGCCTCGTCGTCCTCGTCGAACTCGGACAGGTCGAGGTCCTCGAGGTCGGTCAACGCGCGTTCCTGCGTGCGGCGACGACGACCGAAGATCCCCCGTGATCGGCGCGAGCGGGACTCGTCGATCGCCTCGGACCCGGAGCCCTCGCCCTGGTCGACCAGCTCGATGATCGCCATCCTTGCGCCGTCGCCCTTGCGCGGGTTGAGCTTGATGATCCGCGTGTAGCCGCCGTTGCGGTCGACGAACCGGGGGGCGACGTCCTCGAACAGGTACGCGACCACGTCGCGGTCCGTGAGCTTGGACAGGACGAGCCGGCGGGCATGCAGGTCGCCGCGCTTGGCCTTGGTGATGAGCTTTTCGGCGTACGGCCGCAGCGCCCTTGCCTTGGCCTCGGTCGTTCGAATGCGGCCGTGGGTGAACAGGTCGGCGGCAAGGTTGGCCAGCATCAGTCGCTGGTGGGCGGGGCCGGAGCCCAGCCGCGCTCCCTTGGTCGGGGTCGGCATTCGCGGTGCCTTTGCGTTGGTTGGTTGGGTGCGTGGGGTCGTGGCCAGGGCCGCCCGCGGTGCGTCGGTCGGCCCCTGGCCACGAGGCCTACTCGGCCAGCGTGAGGCCCATGCCCGCGAGCTTGTCGCGGACCTCGTCGACACTCTTCTGGCCGAAGTTGCGGATCTCGAGCAGCTCTGGCTCGGTCTTGCGGCGAAGCTCGCCGACTGACGCGACGCCCTCGCGCTTGAGGCAGTTGTAGGTCCGCACGGACAGCTCCAGCTCCTCGATCAGCATCTGGTCCTCGGCCGACAACGCGGCCTCGAGGACCTCCTCGGCCGAGACCAGGATGCCGCCGGGGCCGGACGGCTCGTACGCGCCGAACTGCTCGAAAAGGGAACGGAGGGTCTCGCCGGCAGACGACAGGGCCTGTGCGGGTGTCAGCGACCCGTCGGTCTCGACGTCGAGGACCAGCTTGTCATAGTTGGTCATCTGCTCGACACGGGTCGGCTCCACGCGGTACGCCACGCGCCGGATGGGGCTGAAGATCGAGTCGATCGGGATGATCCCGATGTGCTCGCCCGCCTTCTTGTTGTCGTCGGCCGTGCGGTAGCCGCGGCCACGCTCGACGGTCAGGTACAGCTCGAGGTGGCCCTCGGCGTTCAGCGTCGCGATGTGGAGGTTCTCGTTGACGACCTCGACCTGGCTGGGCGCGAAGATGTTCTCGGCGGTGAGCACGCCGGGGCCGTCACCGCCGAGGAAGATCTCGACGGGCTCGTCGGACTCGCTGCGGACGACGAGGTCCTTGATGTTGAGGATGATGTCGGTCACGTCCTCCTTGACGCCCTCGATTGCCGAGAACTCGTGGAGGACCGAGCCGCCCTCGGGGCCGGCGGCCTGGGCGGACGTGAACCGGATGCGGGTGACCGCGGCGCCGGGCACGGACGACAGCAGCGTGCGGCGCAGCGAGTTGCCGATCGTGTAGCCGAACCCCGGCTCGAGCGGGTCGATCGTGAAGCGGGAACGAAGCTCTTCCTCGACGACCTCCTCGTGGAGGGCCGGGCGGTAGGCGACGAACGGCGAACCCACGGCCGTGAAGCCGAGTCCGAACGCATCGTCGTCGAAGGGGGTGGCGAACTCTGACATGGTGGTTGTTGCTCCTGGTTGCTTCGGCGGCCGTGCACCAGCTCCTGGTGCTCCGCCACGCCCCACCTGCGATCCCAGGCCCATCGGTGGTGCGTTCGTTGACCGCCTCCCGGTGTCCTGGGCCGGTTGGCGGGCTGCCGGTCGGCCGGCAGCGAGGCTTGTCCCTACTTCGAATAGAGCTCGACGATCAGCTGCTCGCGGCAGGGCGCGTCGATCTGGTGGCGCTCCGGCTCGGTCTGGATCGTGACCTGGTAGGCGGCCGGATCGACCGAAAGCCAGCCGGGCATCTCACGCGACCCGAAGATCTCCAGCGAACCGACGATGGCCTGCGACGTGCGGGCACGGTCGCGGATCTCGATGACGTCGCCCGGCTTGACCTGGAAGCTGGGAACGTTGGTCACGGCGCCGTTCACGAGCACGTGCTTGTGGCTGACCAACTGGCGTGACTCGCGGCGCGTCCGCGCAAAGCCCGCGCGGTACACGACGTTGTCGAGGCGCTTCTCGAGGAGCTTGAGGAGGTTCTCGCCGGTCTGCCCTTCGAGGCGGTTGGCCTCCTGGTAGTAGCCACGGAACTGCTTCTCCATCACGCCGTAGTAGTAGCGGGCCTTCTGCTTCTCCTGAAGCTGGTTGCGGTACTCGGATTCCTTGATGCGACCGCGACCGTGTTCGCCCGGCGGGTACGGGCGCTTCTCGAAGTTCTTGTCGTTGCCCTTCAGGTCGACGCCGAGACGGCGCGACTTCCTGGTGACGGGACCGGTGTAACGAGCCATGTTCTTCTACTCCCTCACATCCGGCGCTTCTTGGGCGGGCGGCACCCGTTGTGCGGAACGGGCGTCTGGTCCCGGATCGACAGCACCTCGATGCCCAGGGCAGCGATTGTGCGGATCGCCGTTTCGCGGCCGGAGCCGGGGCCCTTGACGATCACGTCGACCTTGCGGACGCCATTGTCGATGGCGACCTTCGCCGCCTGTTCGGCCGCGACCTGGGCGGCGAACGGCGTCGACTTGCGGGAGCCCTTGAAGCCGGCGTGACCGCCGGTGCTCCAGCAGATCACGTTGCCCTGCTGGTCCGCGAACGTGATGACCGTGTTGTTGAACGTGGACTTGATGTGCACGAGCGCATGGAGCACGTTCTTGCGCTCCTTCTTCTTCGTGCGACGAGGCGTTGCCATCGAGGGTCTCCTCAGTGCTTGCGCGCGGGCTTGCGGATGCCACCGACGGCACGGCGCGGGCCCTTTCGGGTGCGGGCGTTGGTGTGGGTGCGCTGGCCACGGACCGGCAGGCCAAGACGATGCCGCACCCCCTGGTACGAGCCGATCTCGATCTTGCGCTTGATGTTGTTGGCCACCTCGCGGCGGAGGTCACCCTCGACGGTCCAGTTGCCCTCGATGTACTGGCGCAACTTGTTCACGGCATCGTCGTCGAGGTCACGGACGCGAACGTCCGGGTCGATCTCGGCGGCTGCGAGGGCCTGGAGGGAGCGGGTGCGGCCGACCCCGAAGATGTAGGTCAGCGCGATCTCGACACGCTTGTCGCGCGGGATGTCGACGCCTGCGATACGTGCCATCTGTCGCTCCTTCCTCAGCCCTGGACTTGCTTGTGGCGGGGGTTGGAGCAGATGACGCGCACGCGACCCTTGCGCCGGATGATGCGGCACTTGTCGCAGATCTTCTTGACGGAAGGCTGGACCTTCATCGTCAACTCCTTTGGCTTCTCCGCCGTGTGACGGTTCGGGCTGGCGGTTGCCTGGCCCTCAGGGTCGCCCGCGTGCGACTGCGGTTAACCGGCCGGTCTTCGGTTGTCTTGTCTGTTCGGGTCCACGGGGGCGCAGCCCCCGTGCGTCTACTTGTAGCGGTAGGTGATCCGACCGCGGGTCAGGTCGTAGGGCGACAGCTCCACGATGACCTTGTCCCCGGGCAGGATCCGGATGTAGTGCATCCGCATCTTTCCGGAGATGTGGGCAAGGACGTTGTGGCCATTCTCGAGCGCGACGCGGAACTGCGTGTTGGGCAGGGCCTCCGTGACCGTGCCCTCGACTTCGATCGCTTCTTCCTTGGCCACCCATTCTCCATGTGTCGGGTGCTCGTCATGCGCGCACGAACTTGATCGAGAGGCTCGAGGGTTCGCGTTCGGTGCGTCGACGTGTTGCGGCAACACCGCTGCGCGTGACGAAACCCCGCCGGCGGGCGAGGCAGGTCGCCGAGGGTATCGAGCCGCCCTGCGGGCGTCCAACGGCGAACGCGCCAACCCAGCCCGAGCCGGCTGCGTCTGGCCGATCAGGTGGCCACCGAGAGCGCGTACGGCGGCTCGTCGGAGCGGGCCGTGAGCACCCACGGGCCTACGTCGGTGATCGCGACGGTGTGCTCCCAGTGCGCAGACAGGGCCCCGTCGGCCGTGACGACCGTCCAACCGTCGGAGAGCGTCTCGGTCTTGTGGGTGCCCAGGTTGAACATGGGCTCGATGGCCAGCACCCACCCGCGGGACAGCCGTTGCCCCCGACCGGGCGTGCCGTAGTTCGGAACGGAGGGTTCCTCGTGCAGGGCTCGGCCGATGCCGTGGCCGACGTATTCCTGGACGACCCCGTAGCCGTGGGGTTCTGCCACGCCGGCGATGGCGGCGCCGACATCCCCGAGCCGGTTGCCGGCGACGGCGGCCCGCAGGCCTGCCCACAGGCCCTCCCGCGTCGCGCGGACCAGCTCGGCGACCTCGGGCGCGACGGCGTCGAATCCCCCGACGATCCAAGTGGCCGCCGAGTCAGCGTGAAAGCCGTCGGCGATGGCGCCGCAGTCGACCTTGACCAGGTCGCCCTCGCGCAGCACGACATCGTCGGACGGGATGCCGTGGACGATCTGCTCGTTGACCGACGTGCACAGCGTCGCCGGGAACGGCTCGCGGACACCGGGGATGCCGGCGTAGCCCACGAACGACGGGATGCCACCGCCGCCGCGGATGACCTTTTCGGCGATCTGGTCGAGGTCCCTGGTCGACACGCCCGGGGCCACGGCTGCCGCGACCTCCTCGTGGGCCCTGGCCACCAGCTCGCCGGCGCGCGCCATCCTGTCGACCTCGGCGCGGGACTTCTTGATGATCATCGGCTCAGGCTGCTCCCAGCGGCAGCTCGTACTCGGAGAGGACCGCCAGGGCGCGCTTGGTCACCTCGTCGACCTCGCCGACGGCCTCGACGTCGCGCAACAGCCCGCGCTCCCAGTAGAAGAACTCGAGCGGTTCGGTCTGGCGGCGGTAGACCTCGAGCCGGTTGCGCACGACGTCCTCGGTGTCGTCGTCGCGCTGGTAGAGATCCTCGCCACAGACGTCGCAGACGCCCTCGACCTCGGGCGGGTTGTGGAGCACGTGGAACACGTGGCCGTTGGGGCAGGTCCGGCGACCGGTGAGTCGGCCGACCAGCTCGTCCTCGGCAACGGTCAGCCGCAACACGACGTCAATCGGCTGGTCGCGGTCGATCAGCAGGTCCTCGAGGTTCTGGGCCTGCGGCACCGTCCGTGGGAACCCGTCGAGGTTGAACCCGTTCTTGCAGTCGGGCTCGATGATGCGCTCGGCGACCATGCCGCAGACGACGGCGTCGGGCACCAGGTCCCCGGCGTCCATGTACTTGCGGGCCTCGGCGCCCAGCGGCGTCCCGTCCTTGACGTGAGCACGGAAGATGTCGCCGGTGGAGATGTGCGGGATGCCGTAGGCCTCCGCGATCCGGACGGCCTGGGTGCCCTTGCCGGCACCCGGCGGTCCGAGCATGATCACGCGCATCGGTGCTCCTGACCTCGTCGGTCGGTCGGTTGGCAGGTCAGGTGAGGAAGCCCTCGTAGTTGCGCTGCATCAGCTGGCTCTCGATCTGCTTCATGGTCTCGAGCGCCACGCCCACCATGATCAGCAGCGACACGCCCCCGAGCGGGAACGCCTGGATCTCCGCGACGGCCAGGAAGATGAACGGGATGACTGCCACGGTCGCCAGGTACAGCGAGCCGGGCAGCGTGATCCTCGTCAGGACCTTGTCGAGGTACTCGGCGGTCTGGCGGCCGGGCCGCAGGCCCGGGATGAACCCGCCGTAGCGCTTCATGTTGTCGGCGACCTCGATCGGGTTGAACGTGATCGCCGTGTAGAAGTAGGCGAAGAAGATCGTCGTGACCGCGAAGATCGCGATGTAGATCCAGCTGGTCGGGTTCTGGAGGTGCTGCTCGTTGAAGTCGGTCAGCCACTGCCAGCTGGAGATCGAGGCGACCAGCTGGGGCAGGTAGAGCATCGACGAGGCGAAGATCACCGGGATGACGCCCGACTGGTTGACCTTCAGCGGGATGTAGGTGGCCTGGCCGCCGTAGCTGCGCCGGCCGATCTGCCGCCGCGCGTACTGCACCGGGATCCGCCGCTGGCCCTGTTCCATGAACACGACGGCGACGGTCAGGAACAGTCCCATCACGAGGACCATGACGAGCTTGGTCCACCCCTCGGCCTCGGTGGTCGCGCCGCTGCGGACCAGGACCAGCTGCGAGGGGAACTGGCTGATGATCGACACGTAGATCAGCAGCGACATGCCATTGCCGACGCCGCGCTGGGTGATCAGCTCGCCGAGCCACATCACCACGGCTGTCCCGGCCGTCAGCGTCAGCACGGCCAGCAGCACGTGGCCGGTCCCGGTGTTGGGCATGATGTTGGAGCCGAACAGCGTCCCGTTGCGGGCCAGCGTCACGAGCACGGTCGACTGCATGATGGCCAGCCCGACCGTGACGTAGCGGGTGTACTGGGTGATCTTGCGGCGGCCCTGCTCGCCCTCTCGTTGGAGGGCTTCCAGCCGCGGGATCACGACCGTGAGCAGCTGGAGGATGATCGAGGCCGTGATGTACGGCATGATCCCCAGCGCGAAGATCGCCATCTGCTGGAGCGCACCGCCGCTGAAGACGTTGACGATGCCGACCAGCCCCCCGGCGGCGCCGCTCGAGATTGCTTCCTTGAGCTGGGCGACGTCGACACCCGGCATCGGCAGCCACGAGCCGAACCGGTAGGCGGCGATCATGGCGATCGTGAACACGATCTTGCGGCGAAGATCCGGGATCCTCACCGCACTCGTGAACGCTCGCAGCATGTCTGTCGCCTGTCCGTGCGCCGCCGCCGTCGGCGTCGCGAAGCTCCTGGCCGCCCCGCCGGGCGGTCAGGCTATTCGACCACGGTGCCGCCGGCTGCCGTGATCTTCTGTCGAGCCGAGGCCGAGACCTTGTCGACGTCGACGGTCAGGGCCTTGGTCAGCTCGCCGTCGCCGAGCACCTTGACGGGCAGCTCGCCGTTGACGAGGCCGCGCTCCCGCAGGATCGCCGAGGTCACCTCGGCACCGGCCTCGAACGCGTCCTCGAGGCGGCTGACGTTGACGACCGCGAACGGCACCCGGTTGGGGTTCGTGAAGCCGGGCATCTTCGGCTGGCGCATCTGGATGGGCAGCTGCCCACCCTCGAAGCGCGTGGGCACGTTCGAACGCGCGCCGGTGCCCTTCGTGCCGCGGCCGGCGGTCTTGCCGCCACGGCCGCGGTCACCCCGGGCGACGCGCTTGCGGTTCTTCTTGCTGCCGGGAGCCGGCTTGAGATGGTGGAGCCTCATGCGTCCACCTCCTCCCATTCGACGAGGTGCGGAACCTTGTTGAGCATGCCGCGGATCTCGGGGCGATCCGGCTGCTCGACGGTGTGGCGGATGCGCTTGAGGCCCAGCGACCGGACCGTGTCCCGCTGGTTCTGGGGCCGGCCGATGACCGAGCGCACCTGCGTGATGCGAAGCTTCCTGCTCATGTGGACGCACCGCCCCGGAGCGTCTCGATCATCTTGCGTGGGGCGATGTCCTCGACGGCCTTGTCGCGGAGCCGTGCGACCTCGTGCGGGCTCTTCTGCTCCTGGAGGCCGTTGACCACGGCGCTGACCACGTTGACCGGGTTGGGGCTGCCCAACGACTTGGCCAGCAGGTCGGTGATCCCGGCCGCCTCGATGACGGCACGGACAGGGCCGCCGGCGATGACGCCGGTACCGGGAGCCGCCGGCTTCAACAGCACCTTGCCCGCCCCCGACCGGCCGATGACCGGGTGCACGATCGTCGAGCCGACCATCGGGACCTTGAAGAAGTTGCGCTTGGCCTCCTCGACGCCCTTCTGGATCGCGGCCTGGACCTCGCGGGCCTTGCCGTGACCGACGCCGACCATGCCAGCGCCGTCACCGACGACCACGAGCGCCGTGAACTGGAAGCGGCGTCCGCCCTTGACGACCTTCGACACGCGGTTGATCGACACGACGCGCTCGTCGTACTGGTCACGCTTGTCGCGCTCGCCGCCGCGGCCGCCACGGCCACGGTCGCCGCCGCCGCGTCGCTGTTGTTGCTGTGCCATCACAAACTCCGTTGACGTCTAGAACTTGAGGCCGGCATCACGCGCCGCCTCGGCGAGGGCCTTGACCCGTCCGGCGTACTGGTTGCCGCCGCGGTCGAACACCACCTCGGTGATGCCCGCGTCGCTGGCGCGCTGGGCAATCAGCGCACCGACCTGGGTGGCGACGCCGATCTTGCCGTCGTCGCCCTTGCTGATGCCGCCCTCCAGCGAGGAGGCGGCGGCCAGCGTTTGGCCGGCCTCATCGTCGATCAGCTGGGCATAGATCTGGCTGTTGCTGCGGAACACCGACAGGCGCGGCCGGGCTGCGGTCCCGCGGATCTTGCGGCGGGAACGCCGGTGGCGACGCTGGCGGTCGAGTTGCTTCTTCGCGGTCGTCATCGTGCTGCTGCCTTGCCGGCCTTGCGGCGGATGCGCTCGTCGGAGTACTTGATGCCCTTGCCCTTGTAGGGCTCCGGCGGTCGGACCTTGCGGATGTTGGCGGCGACCTGGCCGACGACGGCCTTGTCGATGCCCTTCACGACGATCTGGGTCGCCTCGGGCACCTCGATCGTGATGCCGTCCGGCGGGTCGATCTGCACAGGGTGACTGAAGCCGACCTGGAGCTCGACGCCCGAGCCCTTGGAGGCTGCGCGGTAGCCGACCCCGACGAGCTCCAACCGACGTGCGTAGCCCTCGCTCACACCCTGGACCATGTTCGCGAGCAGCGCACGGACCAGGCCCCAACGGGACCGGTGCATGCGCGAGTCGCCCGTCGGGGCGACGACGAGCGTGCCGTCCTGCTCGGAGATCGTGACGCCCTCCGGCATCGTCTGTGTGAGCTCGCCCATGGGGCCGGCGACCGTCACGGTGAGACCGTTGAGGCTGGCCGTGACGCCGTCGGGGAGCTCGACGGGCTGCTTGCCGATGCGTGACATGGCTCTCCCTACCAGACGTACGCGACGAGCTCGCCGCCGCGGCCCTGCTTGCGGGCGTCGCGGTCGGTCATGAGGCCGGCGTTGGTGGACAGGATTGCGACCCCGAGCCCACCGAGCACGCGCGGGATCTCATTCCGCTTGACGTACACGCGCAGGCCGGGCTTGCTGATGCGGCGCAGGCCGGACAGCACCCGCTCACGGTTGGGGCCGTACTTCATGGTGACGGTCAGTGTCGCCTGCGGCCTGGTGTCCTCGACGCTGTAGCCGCTGATGTAGCCCTCGCTCTTGAGGATCTCGGCGATGCCCACCTTGATCCTGGACGAAGGTGTGACGGCGTCGTCGTGGAACGCCAGCGAGGCGTTGCGCAGTCGCGTGAGGAAGTCGGCGACTGGGTCGGTCATGACCATGGTTGTTGCCTTCTGTGTGGGGTTGCCGGGACGCGCCCGACACTTCCCGGGTGGTCGTGGGTCGTCACCAGGAGGCCTTGCGGATCCCCGGGAGCTCGCCCTTGAGGGCCATCTCCCGGAAGCAGACCCGGCAGAGCAGGAACCGGCGGTAGACGGCCTTTGGTCGGCCGCACCGTTGGCAGCGGGTGTAGCCGCGAACCTCGAACTTCGGCGTGCGGCCGGCCTTTTCGCGCAGTGCCTTCTTTGCCATGTCAGCCCTCCTGGCGGGCGAACGGGAAGCCGAACGCGTCGAGCAGGGCCTTGCCGTGCTCGTCGGTATCGGCGGTGGTGACGATGGTCACGTCCATGCCGCGGATGGCATCGACGCTGTCGTAGTCGACCTCGGGGAACACCAGCTGCTCGTTGAACCCGAACGTGTAGTTGCCGTTGCCGTCGAACGACCTTGGGTTCATCCCGCGAAAGTCGCGGATGCGCGGGAATGCGACGGCCAACAGGCGGTCGAGGAACTCCCACATCCGGTCACCGCGGACCGTGGCCTTGACGCCGACGATCTGCCCCTCGCGAAGCTTGAAGCCGGCGATGGACTTGCGGGCGCGGCGGATCTGGCCCTTCTGACCGGTGATGGTCGCGATGTCGGCCATCGCGCCCTCGATGGCCTTGTTGTCGGTTGCGCCCTCACCAATGCCGATGTTGACGACGATCTTGGTCAGTCGCGGTACCTGCATGGCGTTGGCGATGCCCAGCTGCTCCTTGAGGGCAGGGGCGATCTCGTCGCGGTAGCGCGACTTGAGACGGGGCATGGTCTGCGTGGTCATGGAAGCCTCAGAACGTTGCGTTGCACTTGCGGCACTGACGCACCTTCGAGCGGGGGTCGAGCTCGTCGTCGAGCACGAACCCGACTCGAACCGGCTGGTCGCAGGACGGACAGACCGGCATCACGTTGGACATGTGGACGGGAGCCTCGGTCTCGATGATCCCGCCCTCCTGGGCGCCGCGCCGGTTGGTCTGCATGCGCTGGTGCTTCTTGACGTAGTTGACGCCCTCGACCAGCACGCGGTCGCGCTTGGTGAACACCTTGACGACGCGGCCCTGGCGGCCACGGTCCTTGCCGGACATGACCTGGACACGGTCGTCCTTGCGGATCCGACGCATCACAGGACCTCCGGCGCGAGCGAGACGATCTTCATGAACTTGCGGTCGCGCAGCTCGCGGGCCACGGGACCGAAGATGCGCGTGCCACGTGGGCCGCCGTCCGGCCGCAGCAGGACGCAGGCGTTCTCGTCGAACTTGATGTAGGACCCGTCGGGCCGGCGGCGCTCCTTGGTGGTGCGCACGACGACACAGCGGACCACCTCGCCCTTCTTGACGTTGGACGACGGGATGGCCTGCTTGACCGTCCCGACGAACTCGTCGCCGAGCGAGGCGTAGCGGCGGGCGGAGCCTCCGAGCACGCGGATGCACAGCACCTCGCGGGCGCCGGAGTTGTCCGCGACCTTCAGCCGCGTCTCCTGCTGGATCATTGGTCTCTTCCTGGCTGCTTGCCTGCCCGGGTCGGCTCGAGCGTCCTCGGGCTTGTCACTTCGCCCTCTCGACAATCTCCTCGAGCCGCCAGCGCTTGGTCTTGCTGATCGGGCGGGTCTCGACGATGCGCACCTTGTCTCCGACGTTGGCGTCGTTGCGCTCGTCGTGGACGTGGTAGCGCTTCGAGCGGGTCACGGTCTTGCCGTACAGCCGGTGGGTCGTGCGGCGGTCGACCTTGACAACGATGGTCTTGTCGGCGACGTCGGACACGACGACCCCCCGGCGCTCCTTGCGTGCGCCCCTGGTCAGTTCCTCGGTGCTCATTCGTCAGCCTCCCCTGGGGCGCTGTCGGCGGTCGCAAGCTCTGATTCACCCGCGCCAGACGCAAGTTCCTCGGCGACGCCGATCCGGTCTCCTTGGGCCGAGAAGTGCTCGGCCGCGAACTCGCGTTCCTTCATCACGGTGAGGACGCGTGCGATCTCTCGGCGCACCTCACGCAGTCGACGCGGGTTGTCGAGCTGTCCGGTCACGACCTGGAAGCGCAGGTTGAACAGCTCTTCCTTGCCGTCGGCAAGCTTCTGTCGCAGCTCGTCGTCTGGCAGCTCACGGAGCTCCTGGGCAATCATCAGAACTCCTCTCTCGTCACGAACTTGGTCTTCACCGGGAGCTTGTGGCCGGCCTTGCGCATGGCCTCGCGAGCCAGGTCCTCATCGACACCGGACAGCTCGAACATGATCCGGCCGGGCTTGACCGCCGCGACCCAGTGGTCGGGCGAACCCTTCCCGGAGCCCATGCGCGTCTCCAGGGGCTTCCTGGTGATCGCGCGGTCAGGGAAGATCGTGATCCTGACGTTGCCGCCACGCTTGATCGCACGGGTGATCGCGACACGCGCCGATTCGATCTGGCGTGACGTGATCCACCCGGGGGTGGTGGCCTTGAGCCCGAAGTCACCGACATACACGCGGGTGTGGCCCTTCGAGTAACCCTTGAGGGGCCGGGGCCGGTGCTGCTTGCGGTGTCGGACACGCTTGGGAGCAAGCATCAGGCTTCCTCCTCCGGGTCGTCGTCGGACGCCTCGACACGCTCGACCGGTGCGTCCTCGACCGGCTCGGTGGCGTCGGCATCCTCGGTGGCCTCATCGGCCTCGACGTCAACGGTGTCCGTGGGCGTCTCGACCGTGGCGTCCTCGCCGACCTCCGGGCTGGTCTCGTCGACCGGCGTCTCGATCGTCGCGACCTCATCGGCCGGTGCGTCAACCACGGCGTCCGTGGCCGGGGCGTCGGGAGCGGCATCCGCGGTTGCGGTGGTCGCCTCGACGGCGGCGATGGGCCTGCGGCCCACGCCGGTGACCTTCTTGGCGACGCTCGCGGCCTTGCGGGCCGTGCGGCGCTTTGGCCGATCATCGACCGGGCGGCCCTCGGCCATGGCCTTGGCACGCTCCAGGGCGCGGGCAGCCTCGAGCTCCTCGCCGGAGCCCAGCTGGTCACCGGTGTAGACCCAGACCTTGACGCCGATGCGGCCGTAGGTGGTACGGGCCTCGTCGAAGCCGTAGTCGACCTTCGCCCGCAACGTGTGCAGCGGTACCTGGCCCTCGCGGTACCACTCGGTCCGGCTCATTTCGGCGCCACCCAGGCGGCCGGCAACCTGGACACGGATGCCCTTCGCGCCCGCCTTCATGGCGCCCTGGACGGCCCGACGCATCGCACGCCGGAAGGACACGCGGCCGCGCAGCTGCTCGGCGACGTTGAACGCGACGACCTGCGCGTCGATCTCGGGGGTCTTGATCTCGAGGATGTTGAGCTTGACCTTCTTGCCGGTCAGCTTCTCCAGGTCGAACCGGATCGCGTCGGCCTCCGTACCCCGGCGGCCGATGACGATGCCCGGACGCGCGGCCTGGAGCGACACCTCGATGTTGTCGTAGGTGCGCGTGATGTCGATGCGGCTGATCCCCGCGTGGCGTACGCGCTCGCGCAGGTAGGTGCGCACGCGGTCGTCCTCGTGGAGGTAACGCGCATAGGTCTTCTTGTCGGCAATCCACTTCGACGTCCAGTCGGTGGTGATGCCGAGGCGGAACCCGTACGGGTGGACCTTCTGACCCATCGTCAGGCCTCCTCTGTCACTGGTGTCACGGTCACGGTGATGTGGCTCGTCCGCTTGCGGATGCGGTACGCGCGGCCCTGGGCACGCGGCTGGAACCGCTTGAGGGTCGGGCCGTCGTCGACGACCGCGCTGGAGACGACCAGGTCGTCGGGGTCCAGGTCGTCGTTGTTCTCGGCGTTCGCGATCGCGGATTCGAGAACCTTGCCGAGCGGTCCGGCAGCGCCCTTGTCCGCGAAGGCGAGGATGCGGCGCGCCTCGTCGACGGGCTCGCCCGTGATCAGGCGCGTCAGCTGGCGCACCTTGCTCGGGGAGACCCGGACGAAACGGGCTCTGGCGGTCGTCATCACGCCCTCGACTTCCCGCTCTGCTTCTCGCCTGCACCCGACCACTTGATGGCGCGGGTGACGGCGAACTCGCCGAGCTTGTGGCCGACCATCGACTCGGTGATGTAGACGGGCACGTGCTTGCGTCCGTCATGGACGGCGATCGTGTGCCCGACCATCTCCGGGAAGATGGTGGAACGGCGCGACCAGGTCCTGATCACGCGCTTCTCGCCCTTTTCGTTCATGGCGTCCACCTTCTTCATGAGGTGGTCGTCGACGAAAGGGCCCTTCTTCAGGCTTCGGGGCATGTCAGCGCCTCTTCTTGCCGCGGCGGCGGATGATCTGCTTGCTGGATGGCTTGGTGGGCTTGCGGGTCCGGCGTTCCGGGTTGCCCCATTTGTCGACGGGGTGACGACCACCCGACGACTTGCCTTCGCCGCCACCCAGCGGGTGGTCGACCGGGTTCATGGCGACGCCCCGGGTCTGCGGACGCACGCCCTTCCAGCGGTTGCGCCCGGCCTTGCCGAGCTTGATCAGCTCGTGGTCCTCGTTGCCGACCGAGCCGACCGTGGCGCGGCAGCGGCTGTCGACCAGCCGGATCTCGCCGGACGGCAGTCGAAGGGCGGCGTTCTTGCCCTCGCGGGCGAGCAGCTGGATGGCCGTGCCGGCCGAGCGGCCGAGCTTGGCGCCACCGCCGGGACGCAGCTCCACCGCATGGATGGTGGTCCCAACGGGGATGTTGGCCAGCGGCAGGGCGTTGCCGATCTTGATGTCGGCTTCGGGACCCGACTCGATCACCGAGCCGACCACCAGGTTCTTGGGCGCGAGGATGTAGCGCTTTTCGCCGTCGTGGTAGTGCAGCAGCGCGATCCGGGCAGACCGGTTGGGGTCGTACTCGACGGCCGCGACGGTCGCGGGGACGCCATCCTTGTTCCGGCGGAAGTCGATGATCCGGTACTTGCGCTTGTGTCCGCCGCCGCGGTGACGCGACGTGATGCGGCCATGGTTGTTGCGCCCGGCGTTCGACGACTTGCCGGCCAGCAGCGACTTGATGGGCTTCGACCGGGTGATCGTCGCAAAGTCGCTCACCGAAGCGCCCCGGCGGCCCGGGGTGGTCGGCTTGTACTTGCGGATGGCCATCTACGACTCCTTACAGCCCGGCTTCGAACAGCTCGATCGCGTCGTCCGGGTGGACGGTGACGATCGCGCGCTTGATGTCAGGGCGCTTGCCGCTGATCCAGCCGCGACGCTTGACCTTGCCCTTGCGGTTCTGCGTGTTCACCGACAGGACGGTCACGTCGAAGATCTGCTCGATCGCGATCTTGATCTCGGTCTTGTTGGCCCGCGGGTCGACGACGAACGTGTACTTGTTGTCGTCCATCAGGTTGTAGGACTTCTCGCTGATGACGGGCCGGAGGATGATGTCGCGGGGGTCCTTCATGCCGCGTCCTCCTCGGCCGGGCTGCCGGCTCGACGACCGGTTCCGATCAGTGCCAGGGCGGCCTCGTCGAAGACGACGGTGTCAGCGTTGAGGACGTCGTGGGTGTTGAGCTGGTCGACGATCAGCGTGTGCACCAGGGGCAGGTTGCGCAACGACTTCTCGGTGGCCTCGTCACGGTCGGCCAGCACGACCAGGATCTTGGTGTCCGCCAGCTCGAGCGCGGTCAAGGCAGCCACCGCCTCCCTGGTACGGGGCGCCTCGAAGGCCAGGTCCCGCACGACCACGACGGCGTCGAGGTTTGCCCGGTCGGTCAACGCCGACTGGAGGGCCACGCGCTTGACCTTCTTGTTGACGCGCTTGGTGTACTTGCGCGGCCTCGGGCCGTGGGCGACGCCACCGCCGACCCAGATGGGCGAGCGGGACGAGCCGTGACGGGCACGGCCAGTGCCCTTCTGCCGCCACGGCTTGGCACCGCCGCCGGCAACCTCACCGCGCGTCTTTGTGGACGCGTTGCCCTGGCGAGCAGCGGCGAGCTGGGCCGTGACGACCTCGTGCATCACGTGCACGCGGACGTCGCCCGTGAACCACTGGTCGGGCAGGTCCACGGTGCCGACCTTCTTGCCCGCCAGGTCCTTGACGTCGACCGCCATCAGGCCTCACCCCCGTCGTTCTCGTCCGCGTCGACTGCAGGCTCCTCGGGCCTGGCGACCAGGCCGAACGGGTCGTCGACGGTGCCGGACTTCGTGGCCGACTTGATGAACACGATGGAGCCGTTGGCGCCGGGGATCGCGCCGCGGACGAGCAGCAGCTGGTTGGTGGTGTCGACGCCGACGATCTCGAGGTTCTGGACCGTGACGCGCTCGCCACCGAGGCGACCGGCCATGCGGGTCCCCTTGAAGGTGCGGCCCGGGGTCGCGCACATCCCCACAGAACCGGGGTGACGGTTCTTCTTCTTGACGCCGTGGCCGTCGCCCATGCCGGAGAAGTTGTGGCGCTTCAT